>Ga0307507_10000155_pt1 | contig 121698 bp, 30 predicted proteins | sample 7_EM_MG_FD_207223 | JGI IMG/M metagenome (GOLD analysis project Ga0307507, IMG submission 207223) | Populus trichocarpa ectomycorrhiza microbial communities from riparian zone in the Pacific Northwest, United States - 7_EM | ecosystem: Host-associated > Plants > Roots > Unclassified | place...
AGCGCCTACTTAAGACTGTAGAGAGCTTTAAGTAGTAGGCCTATACGGGCAACGCCGTCTTTTAGATACTAATAATATCCTTCTAGTAGCTAAATATAGATATTCTTATAGTTAAGCTTCCTATTAAGGAAGGCCATAATTATATCTAGGTATTTATACTTTAGATTAAATATAGTAACTAGAGCTATTAATAACTTAAATATACTAGGGCAAATAATACCTATAAATGTACCGCTATAGTTAATTTCTAGGCACTACTTATTACCGCGTAATACCAGTCTTGCTTTTTATCTAAATAGGACGTTATTCTTATTAAATTTATATATAAAGACCTACTTAACGAGTAGAGTCTTAACTCTAGGTAGAAGTTTAACAATCTTAAATAAAATATTTACTATTTAAGACTCCTATTTTTTATTCGCCGCAGCCTTCTACTCCTTCTTAAATATTAAATTTATGGCTTCCTTTTAGTTGCTTAGCTCCAAAGGTAGTCCTTTAGTTATTTTTATTTACTAAGGCTGTAATAGAGCACCTATAAACGTATAGGCGAAGGCCGGGATAAGGTAGGTAGCTTTTATAGCTAGCTCCTTCTTTTTAGTTCTATAGAGTACACTATAATTAAGCTATAGCTTTAACCGCGTATAAGTATTCGCTATAGGTTCAGCCTTCTTATTTAAGTACTTATCTAAAATCTATTCTAGGTCTTCCTAATAGATATTTTTTAGGGGAGTTTCTTCTTAACAAAGGTGTTCTCCTAGATTAGGTAGCTCTTGCTAGTTAAGGCCTACCTATTTATCGTTAGTAAAGGGAGGTCAATTAGACTGTAGTATAATATTATAATTATTAGAGGCACCCCCTAACTAAGAGTTACCCCCTAACTATAAGGCCCAAGAGACCTTATCTACTTTCTATAGTGACTAAGAAGCCTTACTTCCTTCCTATAGTAACCGAGAGACCTCTAGTATAGTATCTTTAGTAGGGAGTTCCTTAAGCAGTACCTAGTAGATATTATTATTACCACCTTCTCCTTTACTAATTGGTATAGTAAAAAAGGTTCCTAATTTGTTAAAGGTAATACTACTTAAATAAACAACTCTATTATAGGGTAAATAGACGCAATATATATATAAGCCTTTATAGCTAACCAATTATCCTTTCTAAGCTCTTATAATAAACTTATTACCTTATTGCCGCTAAGGGTCTTTTTTATTAATAAGGACGTAGGTGGGATAGCTATAGATCTTCTAGTTAGCATATATAATTATAGAATTGGTATTACCTAGGGCAAGAGCCATTACTTAAGCGGGTAGAGATTGGTCCTTATTAACTAATATAGGTAATATATTAAGCCCGTATACGGCTACCTTAGTAACTTTAGGCTAGAGCTTTAGTAGCAATTAAGTCTTAGTTAATATTATCCTAACCCTTTCTTTAACTAGGTAGTTGGCCTTCTCTACAATTCCATTCTAATATATAGTATATAGGGTAAAGACTTTAGTAAGTATACCTTTGTTCTTAAAGAAATTGGTTAAGTCCTTACTAAACCACTTAGCAGCTCTATTTAATTAGAAGCAACTAATTATTATCCCTATTTAAGTCTTAATTATACAGACAAACTACTTTAAGGTGGAGGCCATAGAGCCTCTATTTAATATAAAGTAGATCTATCTAAAGCGTGTTTAGTTATTAGTAAATAGTACCTAGTACTTCTTACCGTAGAGGCCTTCATATTTTAATGGCCTAGCCACGTTAATATGCACCTTTTTAAATATATAATTGCTACATCGTTAAGGGCGTCTTAATATTTGCTTCTTGGCCTTTCTAAGGCAATAGTTCTTATAGTAAAATAGCTTTTCCTTAGTAACCATAATCCCCTTTATACTTCTAGCGAGGAGACATATCTAGGTAAAAGAAACGTATTATAGTCTCTTATACTAAGTCTCTATAGTACCTTTAATAAGCACGTCTTTCTTATAAAGGCGTAATTATATAATAGCCAGAGCCATTACAAAGGGAACCTTTATAGGGTTGTTTACTAGTATAAACAAATTAAGTCTATTAATATATGGGATATAGGCTATTTCTGCCTAATCTTTAATAAAGTTAATTATATTATAGAGACCATGAAAGAAGGCGCCCTTACCTTGCAGAATACTAAGCAACACAATATTTATAAAGAAGTTAGGATAGTAATACACTTTAGTAAATATAATTATGTAGGCTAAGTGGTTAGTTTAGGCAACTATAAGTTTAACTAATCCTACGCCAATAGCCTTTATTAAGCCTCCTCCCGTCTAGATTTAGAGAGGCTTAATTTCCTTATACTATACAAGCTTCTTAATATTGTTACTTATATAAATATTTAAGCAACTGTTGGCTATTTAGGAGTCCTTAATATTTATTCCTAAAGCTATAGCTGCTAGCCCAATAATCTATATAGTAAAGATTAATTTAGTTACCAAATTGGTAGCTTAAGAGAGGCGATTAGGTATCCCCTTAAAGGCCTTATTATATTTAAGACTACTCTATTACCTAAGCGCGGAGGCCGTTTTTCTCTAGGTCTCTACCATTCGGGTCTTAAATAGGCGTACTTTATCTAGCAGCCTTTCTCGCCACCTAAATAACCTAGCTTACACAATTTATACTTGTTTAAAGCATTCTTGGCAGGGCCTTAATTGCATAATAAGGCACTACGGCTAGCTCTACTTTTGCCTTAACTATTGCCGCGACTATAGCTACTGCCACGTCCTTAGCGTAAGTTACTTAGTGTCTAATTAAATAAGGCAAAGCTTTTAGCTAAGTCCTTCCGCTAAGCCTTATTGGTAAGGTTAGCAATTAATTAAAGTAGTAAAATTATATATCTGTTATAGATCTTATTATGTTAGATCTAAGCCTATATAGGGAAGTGTTTGTTAATAGCGTTAATAAATTAGTAATTAATAATCTTATTATCTAGGGAAAGCTTTACCTACTTAACTTCTTAAACCTCTTCTTAGTAATGGCTTAAGAAAGTAGTAATTACTTAGTCTAATTAAAGGTGGAGCTTAATAAAAGCCTCCTATATATTAGCCTTATGGATTAAGCCACGGGCCTGAAATAATTGCTTAAGGTGCTTAATATAGTCCTTCGCCGTCTGCTTGTGCTCTAGGGTAGTAATAATCTCTTTATTAATTATACTAAGGATAACTAAATAGACTTTACCGTTGTCCTTATTATACTGTTTAAGCTTCTTATTATACTCGTTATAGAGTACCTTGTTAGTTAAGCGAATTAAATTATTAGTATTTATAATAATTTAGGACCTCTTAAGGATCTTATCTCGCTTCTCCTTGTCGGCATCTTCTAGCACTTAATTAATAGATATTATAGGTTTTCTTCCTAAAGCTTTAGGTAAAGAGGTGGGCCTATATCTTCTTAAATAATATATAGAAGGCCCTTACTACGTAGGTACGTATAGAGCTGCGTCCAATATTAATGCTAATTTAAACCGCCATTCTTAAGGCGTTAAATGCCTAGATAGTCTTTACCTATAGTAACGTATAAATAAATGAATTTAACGCGTAAAAAAACAACAAATTTAACGCGTAATTTTAATAATAAAAAATGACTTTATATGTAGGTATGGTAACCTTTAATACAGCCTATAGTAAGGCGTTAAATGTAAAATAGTAAGATATAACCTAGCACGGGTGTAGTAACCCTTAATACAACCTATGGTAAGGTGTTAATCTTCTAAATAGTTAAACAGCTAAACTATAGCGCTTAGTAGCAGCCTAGTACTCATAACCTAATAAACTAGATAATTGTAAGGGCGCAAAGAGGCTTCGGGGAAGATTCGAAGGAATAATATAAATTCTATCTAAATCTAAGGGTATATAGCTCTTGTAGAGAACAAGACGTTGCGTAAAGAAGAGAAAGGAATAACGAGAGAATTATATAATTAAACAGTCAGGGACTTGGTGGTCAATGCGTGCGCACGTGCACACGCGGTCTTCGACGGACTTCGACGGACTTCGGTGTTACGGCGCTGGTGGAAAACGGTGGATTGTGGCAGACAATCGTAGACAGTTGCAGACAGTCGTAGACAGTTGCTGACAGTTACAGACAGTTACAGATAGTCATCTGTCGAGTGTTTTACCCAGACATTCCCACTGTAACTGGGCTAGTCCCGTTATAATGATATTGAAATAAATAAATAAGAATATTTAGAATCTAACTATAACAAATATAGGCCTTAATATAGGCCTATATTGTACGGAAACCGAAGTAACTACTATGGAGACCGACTAAAAGCGGAAGTCTGCTTATGTAAGTAGGAAACCCGTAACGTGGTTAATCACCTAGTTAACCAAATTACCTAGTTGGCCGCCCTACCAGATCGCGACGCGTTTCTCCTACACTCACCACTATAGCTATACCACTTTCGCAATTAGCCTTATATAAAGAAGGCAGGCTTTAGCTAGCAGCTTAAGCCTATAAGACTGGCCAATTTTTAAGTTATACTGCTGCCGCAAAGGCCTACGATGTCAACCGAAATACATTACAAAACCGGATCGCTGGTATGCCCGCGCAGCAAGGATCTACCTTAAAAAACCGCCTTCTTATGCCTACTAAAGAAGAGAGTCTCTTACAATAGGTCTTATTAAGAGATAGACGCGGTATGCTACTAAGATTAGATGCTATATGTTAAATGGCTAGCCTCCTACTTACTTAACATAGTAAATCTACCTACGTTGGTAAGACCTGGGTAGCGCGCTTTATTAACCGCCGTAATAAGATTAAAGCATAGTATAACCGCAAGTACAATTATTAGTAAGTAAAATGCGAGGATCCTAAGCTTATTTAAACCTAGTTTTAACGCGTATAGCTTACTAAAGCTAAGTGCGGCATTCTTAATAATAATACCTACAATTTTAATAAGACTGGCTTCTAGATGGGAGTAATTTTAATAGCAAAGGTTGTTATAGGAATAGATAAAGCTGGAAGACCTAAGATAACATAGCTAGGTAACCGAGAATAGGTTACAGTAATTAAGGCTATTTATATACAAGGTTTTATAATCCTAGTACTTGTTATTTTTAAGGCAGTAATATACTAAGCAGCTTAGTACAAGGACGGACACTTATTATATAATTAGGTGATTAGCGTAAGCGAGAATAGTTAGATAATTAACAAGATCAGCCTCTGGTGGCTATAGCATTTTAATAGGCATATAAAGAACCGCATAGTTGGTCGCTACCGGCTCTTAGTACTTAATGGCTATAGCAGTCACGTATCTCCTAAATTTGATTAGTACTGCATAGAATACTTAATTATTGTACTCTATATACCTGCCTATTTGTTACACCTCCTATAGCCACTTAATGTTGGCTGCTTTTTAGTCCTTTAGCAATTATATAGGCGCCTTGTCGAGCAGAAAATAGGCCTTGGCGTAAACTATATTAATAAGCAAGAGTTCCTACCTCTATACTAGCAAGCACGCATAGAAGCGCTATATAAGAACAATATATATAGTGGTTTTATAGCTATAGGCCTCGTTCCTTATAAGCCAGACTATATACTTTTGCTTTTATATGCTTAATTCCGAATACTATTACCCCTAAAGCAAGTACAGCAGCAGCAGGTCTGGGTAGTAGAAACACCACATAATATTACTAAGCTATAACTCTAAACAGACCTTCTAAAGTAATATCTTAAGCATCGTATATAAAGCCCTCCCTCCCTAATAAACCAAGCCTTAAACTAGCTAGTAAAAGGTTGATAATTAGCAATGTATAGCGCTGTCCTTCTTGCGAACAAAAATGAGAAGCTATATATGGAGAACCAACGTTAAAAACAAAAGAGAGTAAAGCGGAGGTTGTATATTTTAAAGGGAGGTATTCTTATGGGGGCTAAGGCTCAATCTTTAATTAAAAAGGAGCAGATTACTTATATGGAGGATATTGAAAATAAGCCTATATAGGTACGGCAACGAGCACTACTAAAATGTAGCGTATACTAGTCGCTTAAGTATAACGTTAGGACGTGCCCAGAGCGCTAAAGAACTGTATAATATATATATTATTATAATAGAGTACTTCTTTATCGGTGGGTTTGCCTTATTAGGTGGGTAGCCCTAGTAGGGCGGCCAACTAGGTGATTTGGTTAACTAGGTAATTGACTACGTTAACGTGTTTAACCACTCCCTAGGCCACACTAGTCCTCGGGCCACCCCAAAAAACCACTAAAAATTAGGAAAATCGCATTTTGATATCTTAACAACGGCTTTATAATAGATTCTAAAATTCTATAGCTAGCCTTTTATGCCTATCCTAAGACTCTGCTCTGACTTTGGAAGTAATCTATTAAGTAGTTCTAAAGGAATAGCAGTTTAGCTTAAAATTGGGGGCCAAAACTTAATATCTTAATAACGGCTAGGCTTATTACTCTAGAACTTCAACAGAAGTCTTAGAATAGGCATAAAAGGCTAGCTATAGAATTTTAGAATTTATTATAAAGCCGTTGTTAAGATATCAAAATGCGATTTTCTTAATTTTTGGTGATTTTTTGGGGTGGCCCGAGGACTGGTGCGGCCCGGGGAGTGGTCAAACACGTTATAGAGGACTCTTCTAGAGCTATCGTTAATTCATTCATTCCAATATCATTTAGTTCATTAAATTGGCCTTTGGCCACCCGTCTCTGCGCCTTCAATAAAGCTCTAGCTATGCTCGTGCGCGCGCGGGTGGCGAGATATTGGGTAACGACCGCCGGCTGACGTCGTCTAATTGGCTCGCTGGTTCCCTTAACGCCAAATTTCTACCAAACCTAATTCCCAAGACCTTTTTACCTACACCCTTTTGCTTCTTGTTGCTACTTTTTAGCCTATGCGTCAAGTCTAATGTCTGTCTTTTTAGCAGTCTTTCTATTTAGGGACTACCTGGTTCCCCTCGCTGTCCAATACTACTTAGTTTTCTACTACTATCTCGTCTATCTAGCTAGCGGTTCTTTTGCAGCTAGTCGTTCTTCTATAGCTCTAGTAGTTCCTACATATCTCCTGTGTATATAGTTGTGTATAAAGTGCCAGACTTTTAATCTAAAGAGCTTGCCGTTATCCCTACGTAGAATGCCAAATAATATATGGGAGGGTACGGTGTCTCTTAGATAAGAAAGTCACAGTGCGGTCTATTAGTTAGTTAGTTAGTTGGTTAGTAGGTTAGTTAGTTATAAGCATAGGATATTTTACCCTATTATAGTATTACGGAACCCTAATATAGGGGCCTCTATAGGAGAGCCCTATGCTTTTACGTACACCTTATATATAGCTTACATTAGCTATGCGTAGGTATATCACCTCCTTACGCCCTTAACCCTTATAATCAATTACGCAACGTCTTATAGACTTCTTAAATATATACGCTTTATAGTCACTACTACTGTCCTATAATAGTAAGAGATTTCTATAAGTTTCTTATTATCCTTAACTTTTACTAAAAGCTTTAACTTACCACTAAATCTTACTACTAAGGCAGTAAGCTATTAGCTAGCTGCAGTCTTATAGCTAACTAATTTCTTACGCTATTAGCCTCTTGGCAGCGACGCCGGCAGTAACGCTAACTCTTAGATATATAGCATAACTAAATACCACGTATTAGGCCAATTTTACTAGGGCCTATAGTAAAATTTTAACTTCTTAGCGCTTATATAGATATAGCTGCCGATAGAGTAGGTAATAAGTAAGCTAAAAGGCTAAATTTTGGCAAGCTAGCAAGCCGAATAAGGCCTAGCTTGCTTGCTTACTTGCCCGCTTAATTGTAATGGAGCCTTGTAGGAGGTACTACGGTGGACTCGTTAATGGGCTGGGTATGTAGGTATAACTATAAGTTAATAACATAGTAACAACTAGTGGAGTAGTTGCCCAACAGATTAACTCTAATTATATTCTAAGATTTACTATAAAGAGAGAACTATCTAGGTAGGGACTATGGTCCTTTAAATACATAACCATACGCCTAAGAAATCCCTTCGCTATATAAGGTACGTAGTATACGTAGTATACATAAGTACGTTTACTACGTTTGCTATATTCGCTACATGCAGGTCTTATAACTTAGTTACCATTCCTTGTTATATGGTTCCACTGGCTCTATCCTAGACTATACTACTATTAACCAACTAGCTTCTTCCAATTCCTCTCCCAGTAGTTATAATATTATACTTAAGCTATCCATAACACTATCTCCCTTCTCTTTATCTTCGTCCTTAAAGATTCCTAACATCTTTAAGTCGTCTACTAGAGGTATAATATCCATTTAATTAATTTGGTTAATATCCTTACTTATTATACCTAAAGCACCTTCTTCTTTATATTTACAGCGTCGCGCCTATACTGTTACGTTAATCCTCTTAACTAGTATTGTAATAGGTCCTTATTCTTGCTATTTAGAGAAAGGGTTGGTGTATATTGCGATCGCAACTCTATCTAGCCACCAACCTTCTTCCTGCTTTAAGTATACTAAGTTAAATATACGCTCTGTTTATAACATTTATTCTATATTAAATGGTAAATATACGCGTCCTATAACTCTTAATAGTCTTCAAGTTCCCTAAGTAACTTGTTATAGGGTCTTATATTTAGTCTGCCGCTAACTTACTTAAGCGGAAGCTGTCGCACGCTTATGCGGACCTCTAACACCTATGGGACGATAAAGACCGTGCCTATAAGGAGGAACGCCGCCTCTTTAAGGCCTGTTTCTTTGCCTCTACTTACTTGTCCTATCTGGAGAAAGTATATAAGAAGGTTCGTTCTAAGAAGTGGAAACTTGTTTAATAGGGTTTGTCTAAGCTAGGTAATAAGAGAGTAATATCTCTAGAGAAGGAAACAACTCTAAGTAACGTAGTAGTTGCTCTTCCTGGGTCCCCCCTAGGTAACTTATCTTTTAGCAATTCTTTTTTAATACTCCCTAACCTACTTTCTTCTAATACTCCTATACCTTTCCTATAGCGTTCTCTAGGTTACTTAGTAGTTCCTAGGTAGTCTTAGTGTAGCCTATCTACTTTACTTTATACTATATTTTATTATCTATATCCTTGTAGCTGATAATCTTTAAAACTTACTATTTATCCTCTTCTTGCCCTCTATATATGTCCGCCTTATAGACTAGTAGCTTAACATTCCTATATACTGGCTCTAGTATTACAATATGCTATATAGGGTAGATTTTTATTTTGGCTAGTAGGTTTAACTTATATATAACTAATAAAATTCTTTTTATAACTTTAAAAGGTCCTAGTCTAACATAGTCCAACTTTTTACTTAGTTATTAACTCTTAAAATTTTTATGTAGTAGCTATACTTTATCTCCCTCCTTAAGATCTGGTCCCTTAGATCTCTTAGCATTATAGTACTTTTTTATTCTCTGTTGTACTAGTTTAGCTATTTCTTTAAGGTCTATATAAAGATTTATTAATATCTCTATTCTGCTTTTAGCTATACTACTTGTTTTCTTTATTTAATATAGCGATAATAATAATCTTGGCTTATACCCATAATTTGCCTTAAATAGTCATGTTCCTATTCTTTCCTATAGTGTTGCGTTATATATAAACTATATAACTGGTAATAACGATACCTAATTGTTCTATGCGTAATTAATATAATGCCTTAGATACTATTCTAGTGTCTAGTTTAGTCTTTCCATTTGTCCATCTGTTTGTGGATAATACGCTATTAAGGTTACTACGCGAACTCCTTATTCTGCTAGAAACACTTCCTAAAATGCTACTATAAATCTTAGATCTCTATCTAATATAATCTTGTCTAGTACTCCATGCCTTATAAACACTTCCTTAATATAGATTCTAGCGACATCTTCTACTAATATCTCTTCTGTGCACGCTATAAAGTATCCCTACTTTATAAGCTTATCTACTATTACTAAGATTACATTATAATCTTATCCTATAATAGGATTTCTTAACTTTAGTAACTTAATAATAAAGTCCTATAATATAACCTCCTATAGTCTTCCTAGTACTTTAATAGGTTATAGTTCTCCGTATAGCTTATACCTTATTAGTTTATTCCTCTAGTAATCTAGATATTCCTTTATAACTTATCTTGCTAGTCCCTAGATTCCTTAAATAATATATTCCTTTTAAAGTCTTAATACTAAGCCTATAGCTCCGTTATATCCTTAAGTTAGTCCCCTATAAAATAACTTAATAAACTCCTTTGTAATAGACCTTAGAATATAAGTTACTTCTTTATTTTTATACTATTCCGTGTCTAGATCCTCTACCTATATATCTTAGATCTTCTATATCTACTTACTCTCTAGTAATTTATAGACCTGACTTTCTTTAGTTGTTATAATCTTTAAATAATTATACCTAATTATTCTATCTTAATTCTTTTGCAGTAAAGCTCCTAATGGCTTCTTATTATTTTATAACTCTGCCTTTCTACTAAGTGTATCTGCTCTTGCATTTTTAGTACCCTTAGTATACTAAATTTTAAAATAATATTCTGTAAGCATTTCCGCCTATCTAACTTGTCTTCTGTTTAGCTCCTTTATTATTAGGAATCCTATAAGATTCTTATAATCCATTTTAACTATAAATGGTTTCTCTATGTCTTATAAGAATGCTCTCTACTTCTTAAGTGCTATAACTATACCTAACAACTCCTTGTTATAAATGTCATAGTTTAACTCTAGTAGTGTTATCTTTTAACTATAGTATACTACTGAATGCCATGCGTTCTAATACTTCTATAGCAAATATACTCCTAGTACAAAGTCTAATATGTTTATTTCAATAACCATTTCTAACTTTAGTTGGTAGATCTTAAGGATTAGTTCCTAGGTAAACAACTCTTTTGGTTCCTTAAATAGTTTTCTTTACTCTTCTACCTAAACCCACAGTTCCTCTTTCTTTATTAGCCTTATAAATAGCTTAATGCTCTTTAACCATTATGCTATAAACCTCCTATAGTAATTATAAAACCCTAGAAATAATCTTAACTATATAACGTTCTCTTATTCTTGCTAACTTACTATAGCTTTAACTTTCTTTAGGTCTATACTAATCTTTCCTAGTTTAATAATAAATCCTATAAAATTAGTCTTTTTTATAAAGAACTTATATTTCTTAATTGCTACTAGTATCTGTTCTTCCTATAGTCTTTTTAAAACCCATTTAACGTGTTCTCTATATTCTTCCTTACTTATTAAGTAGATAATAATATTGTTAAGGTATACTATAATAAACTTATTAAGGTGTTCTCCTAATATATTATTAATTTGCTTCTGGAATGTTGCTGGTATATTTATAAGCCTAAATTGTATAACTACTAGTTTATATAGTCCTTCCTTTAACCTAAAGGCTGCCTTTTACTTATTACCTTCCTTAATCCTAATTTAATAGTACGCCCATCTTAGATCTATCTTTATAAAGATTTATATATTACCTATCCTATCTTAGATTTTGCTAATTAAGGGTAAAGGATACCTATCCTTCCTAATAATGCTATTTAACTATCTATAGTCTATATACATCCTAAGTTTTCCGTTTTTCTTTAAGACGAATAATACTAGATATCCTACTAATAACTATAACGGTTTAATGTATCTCTTTTATAAGTTTTCCTGGATAAACTCCTTAAGCGCTACTAACTTGGTTTTAGTAAGCTTATAGATTGGAAAGAACTTTAGACTTATTTCTGGTTCTAACTTTATTTTATAGTCCTATACTATATACTCTAACAGCTTTTTACTTTCTGGTAACTATAACTTTTTACTATACTTATGGTATCTCTTTAATATATAACTTAAGCCTCGCTTAGTCTCTTTATACATTGCTCCGACTTAGTACTATACTAACTTAGTTTGCTATTATATCTTATATTATTAAGTATCTTTAATATTAACCTAACCTATTACCCAATCTATCCTTAGATTATATTCCTGTAACTAAGGTATTTCTAATATTGCCTTATTCTTCCCTAATAGTAGGATATTAAAAGATATCTTAACTTGTCTCCCCTTAATAGTTAACTAAATAGGTCCTGTTTTAAGATTAATAATACCTCCCCTATAGGCTATCTAATCTTCTAAAATTGTTATAAGTGGATATAGGTGTTCCTTTTATCTATGCGGTAACCCTATCCTTTTTACTACTACTAGTAATATATAGTTTCTTATTACTCCACTATCTATTAACGCTTTAAACTGTTAATCTTGCTATTTAACTTATAAATTTAGGTGTTGTTTTTAAATTCCCTTAAGGGTTTAAGGCTCTACTACTAGTTCCCTCTAGTTTTATAGGCCTCCCCTTTTCCTAACTATTAGCTGCTAGATCCTATATATACTTAGTCCTCTTTAGGCCAATACTTAGTTCTTTTCTTTTCCTCTATATGCTATAGATAAGTGTTCTCTAGATAATTTTACTACTATCTTCTATCTAGGCATTCTTCCGTAAGGAATCTTTCTAGTTAAAGTATTAGGTCCCTTTAACTCTATACTTCTACTAGGTGCTATCTATATATATACTTAGCATCCCTAAACCGCTTTTCTTTTAGTACCCAATACATTCTTACTGGGTATTTTTAGTTCTTATCCTTAAGTGCTCTATGTATATTATATATATTATCTATATAAGCTATCTACGATAGTATATAATGCGCTAGGTGTTTTAGGTTAACTCTTAGCTTATTTTTATCCTTAAGTTTAAACTTATACTATATTAACCTAACTACTAATACTTCTACTGCGGGTACTAAGATTTATTACTTGCTTCTCTAGTCCCTAGATCCTTCTTTTAGGTTCCTTAATATTATAATTAATGCTCCTTTAATATAACTTATGCGTTTCTCCGTAATAGGTTAGTCTTAGGTAACTTTTTTATCTAGCTATATATAAAAATCTTCCCATTTATTGTTGTGTTGTTGCTTATACTACTTTTTATATAACTAGTTTAGTGTATATAGTTTATCTGTTAAAAAGTACCTTGTTATTACTATATTGTAACATCCTTTAGTGTGTCTTTCTTTAAACCTACTTAGAATTCCTAAATCCTTTTCTTATTCCAGTTTATTTAACCATTTTACTCTAGGCGTCCCTACCTTAGGCCTATTAGTAACTCTTTATATAGGTGCTCTGTCCCTTATATGACCTACTGTAGACCTCTTATCTAGCTTTTATTCTTGCTATATAATAATTCTTACTCTAAACTTATCCATAGTTTTTTATTTTCTGCGTTGTATAGCTAGATCCTTAAAGTTATCTTACTTCTTAATCTTAGTATTAACTTTTTAATCTTTAGGCTAAACACTGTATTTACCTAGAACAGATGTTCTTACTTATTCTCTAAACTCGTAGTTCTTAAACTTATATCCTATACTTATTTATTTATCTTTAAACTAAGCTATTACTCGTTTCTACCGGTTTTCGTCCATTATAGGTGCTTAAGCCTTCCTTATTATGTCTTATAAATCTTAGATATATCTTATCTTATCTTAAGAATCTTAAGCGTCTTTTATCTTTTTATAAGAATCTTAAGCCTATGGCCTTTTGCTTTTTATAAGTGGTAAGCTAGTACTAGCAGTTATCTACTTACTTAATTATCTTTAGATATTACTCCTTCTGTCTTATAAAGTGATAGATGTTATATCTAATGGTGTTATAATACCCATTACTAATCCTTGTTTTATAGAGGTCTTGGTCTCTGCTTCTATTATATTATTAAGGTTTAAGTGCTCCTAGTTAGCCTCCTTTTCTTCCTTATTGCTATTAATTAATAAGTACTCTAACTCTATTATTATTGTTGCTAATTTTTATCTATATATTACTGTAACATTTTAATCCAGCTTATAGAGTTAATCTTATTCTTTATCTAACTCTCTAGTTCCTTTAAGTTCTTTTAACTCTGGCTCTTATAGCCAATAGCTTATACTATACTTAGCATCCTTATAAATTTAGTATATGTTATTATAATAAAACGCAAAGTGCTTCACTAAACACTTCTTAGTCCTACGCAATACACTTATATTTACATTATTGTACTCTAACAACCTAGTGCCTTTTACTGCGTGGTTACCCTAATTACCTCTATAGTCTTTAGTAAAATAACCTTTTTTTTTATAATTTATGCAAGCTCTATTTTTAAACCACTCTTCTTGCTATAGAGTCCGCCTAAACGTCTTCTACTATTAAGATCCCTAGTTTAGCCTCTGCTCCTTAGTCCTATAATTACTTAATCCTTAACCCCTAGGTTTCCATGGTTTCTTTATCCATCTCTTAAATTCTTTAGTACTACTTAGGTCCCTTAGCTCTACACCATTTTATAGTTTTTAACTCTATGTCTGTTATTGCGTACTCTACGCCTTATATAACTATAAAACTCTATCTTACCCTTTCTTAGCTTGTTCTCTTTAATAAATCCTATTATTAATCTTTATTGCTTAATCTATTAACTCTCTTAGAGTATCCGTATCTTCTATTAGGATAATTATATCCTACACTTTAGCCTTAAGTCCTTGCTTATACTATGCTATAAGCGCCTTATTATTCCACTTAACCTATATTATAAGTATCTAAAACTGTGTTGTATACTTAATTACTAAAGTACATTATACTAAGTTCTATAGTTTGCGTTCTGCCATAGTTAATGCTTCCAAATTATTAAATATCTATATTAATCTTTCCGTGAACCCGTTCTAACTAGTAAACATATACCATATATCTTAATTAGCAGTTATTATTCCGTTTACTTATATCTTGGTAAGGTAAGGTTTAAACCACTTAAGTGCTCTTCCTGTTAAGAACAATCCTATATACGCCACTTAGTCCATAGGTGTTACCAACTTTACTCCCTCTTATATGACCTTAAAGTACATCTACATAAGAAACCCTTTAAGTTTTAACCTTTCCCCTAAGAATTATTTAATTAACGGTAGCTTAACCTTTACTGCTCTAATTCCATTAATACGTTCCTTAAGTATCCTATTATTGTCTAATAATTGATTAACTATTTTTTGTAACTGTCTTCGCATAACCATCTATAAGTTAGTATCTGCCATACTAGTGTCTCTTAACCCTAAGGTCGTTGCTGCCATAGTTATAACTAGTGCTTTTAGTGGCATATTATTCAACTTTTCCTAGTTTAATACTGTAACCTTAGTAGTAAATGTGTAACGGAGCCTTATAGGAGGTACTACGGTGGACTTGTTAATGGGCTAGGTATATAGGTATAACTATAAGTTAATAACGTAATAAAAACTAGTAAAGTGGTTGCCTAACAGATTAACTCCAATTGTATTCTAAGATTTACTATAAAGAGAGAACTATCTGGGTAGGGACTATGGTCCTTTAAATATATAACCGTATGCCTAAGAAATCCCTTCGCTACGTAAGGTATGTAGTATATATAGTGTACATAAGTACGTTTACTACGTTCGCTACATTCGCTATGTGCAGGTCTTGTGACTTGGTTACCATTCCTTGTTATATGGTTCTACCGGCTCCATCCTAGACCGTGCTGCTATTAACCAACTAGCTTCTTCCGACTCCTCTCCCAGTAGTCGTAACATCGTACTTAAGCTGTCCGTAACATTAATAGTATATATATATATAAGTTTAGTAGCTAAGAGTTAAATCTAATAATATATTTTAGGTGCAAATACTATAAATAAACCCTGTTTATTTATTTTTTTATGCTAAGTTTTTTTTGCCGAGGCATATAGACACGCCTCTTACGTGTACAACTACGTGCCTTCCGCGCACGCCCTCTAGATCCCTTAAACCTTGCCTCCCTTAAAGCCTCCCTTAAAGTCTTTATAATAACCACCCCTGCGCAACTATATCGTATAATTACTACAAGTCATAGCCGCGGAGGAGCTTTTGGGTGGTTTATAGCCTTAATTTTATATACAATACTAAAATTCTATGCAAAATTAATTAAGTGGCCAAGCAAGCAAGCAAGCCGAATAATTTCGGTTAAGCAAGCCAAGCCAGCGAGCTTAAGGTGTATAAAACTGCAAGCTCGCAAGCTGAAGGCCCTTAGCTTGGCTTGCTTACTTATTACCAACTCTAGCTGTTAACAACTGCGGAAATTACTCGCTTACTACTAAGGCTATATTATGTCCTCTATCCACTCCCTTATATATATTTATATAATCTATCTAACTAATAAAAGACTTTCGATTCCGATTATATTTATTAGGTAATCTAAAGAGTCGTAATTAAGATAACTAACTTAGTGGTTATTGATACCTCTGGCGGCAAAAATTAAGCAACTACGGCTTTTCGCGGTAATATTTAGGCGGGACACAAGCAAGAACCCTGTTATTTATTACCTAAGCTTGCTAAGGACCCTGTCTAACAGTAAAAGAGGTTACTACCATTGCTTAGGTATAATTCTCTTCGGACAAAGAGACTCTAGTTAAGTATATACTAAATTTTAGACGCGACTTTCCTGTTACTACTTGGGACCTACTGGTATAGCCTCTCTTTCTTATTATTATACTTAACCCACCCTAGCTTTATCCTTTGTAGTATGCCACTGCGTAATAGTAGAGGCTTGGCTGCAGGCCCGTGTAGAGCGTTGTCTCTATATTGTAACAACAATAAGTATTAATAAAAACAGTGTAATGTTTTAAGATTTGAAAAGCTATCTTGGATAACTAGATTTATCATGACCAGAATTATGCTGCAATAACTGGGCCCGGGCCTCTCAATGGTAGTCTCGGATTGTTGAACCAGGTTAGCACAAGTTTATCCTCTTTATACTCCGCTTGGGCTAAGAACAGGACCTTTAGGTCGACGGAGGCCCACACCTGATAATATTCCAGGTCAACCCTTAGGCTTACAGGAAGCTCCTTTATAAACAGGTTGACCGTTCCAGCTACTGCGGCCAGGTGCATATGCAAGTTGAGACCCGTTTTTAGATTGCCGCATAAAACACCAAGGTCAATCCCCATGATTGACATCTCGGCACTAATTTTAAGCGTTCTTTTGTCAATGAAACCATTTATCTGCGGTAAATTTTAGTCACCTTGACGCGGTGTGAGAATGAGGTCGGGAAGTGGTAACGTACTGTAACTGGGCCTTCTGAAAATGCCACCGCTATACGTGATTGAGGAGTTCCAATGGCTGACACTCTCATTCTACGCTCTTCGCTCCCATGTCTAGGCATGGGTTGTGAGATTATGTAGGCTCTGTCCCGTATTGAGATACCCAATACTGTGCCTAAATTTCACCTGTTTAGCAGGAGCGGACTCGCTAGAATGGCGGAGCGGCTTTTCTCACCTCCTACATAGAATTGGGGACTATGAAGACTGAATTTGCCGTCTGCGTCATAGTAAACAGTCTGCGAGTTTGTGTCGGAAAACCGAATAGTATATTGCTCCGTGCTAGCTACTGTGCTTAAATCGCCATTTATAGGATCTTTTTCGAACCAAATGCTCATGTCCAGCGGCAAAGAGACATTATAGACCCCTGTTTGGTACGTTTCCGTATCGAAAGTTGCCACGATACCGCCCCCAAAGTCCTGAGTAATTTGGAGGTACGCTTCAGTATCCGTGTCAAACTCGACGCCGTACTTGGGGGCGGAAGCATCGTCTTTTGCAGAAAGAACATTGCCGGATAGCTGAAGGTTTTGTCCGTAGGTAAATCCCACTGTATTTGATGTTTCTATGAAGCTATGAGCCATAATTTCTATATTACACTAGCGTAAAGACTAATAAACTTACTACCACTGTGGAACGCACTGGCCTCATATTTGTCGGTCCAAGAAAGGAGAATGCTTGTTCCCTTCACTGAAACACCTCAAACATCAGCAAATATATTTATAATAATAAAGATAGAAATTAAATAGTTCTGCAAAGAGCATACCGGGGGCCGATGTGATGATTGGATAAAACTGCTTCTTGTCTTTATCCTCAATTGCGTGGGCGATGCATAGGTTGAGATGTCCATCTTGCAATGTTTGTACTTGCGAGGAGTCAACAACATAAAACAAGCAGTAGATACCCATTTTTTGAGTCTGATCGGAGAAAGTCTTTTAAAGGTTGTTTGAATTTTGGTCTTGTCAAGAATGTTTGATTTTTCTTACGAGGTGCGCGGGGCAGAGCGTCTCCGGGCGGGCTCACAGCTCGGCGTGGTCACGGAAAAGACTCGGCGTGGTTAGAAAGTTTAACGTGGTTAGAACTTGCAAACCAGCTTCGTGACCACGATTAGCTTGAGACTATGCTGAGCCTACGTATATACAATGCACATGCAATTTAAATAAAATAGAAAATGTAAAGCCGTTTATCCTTAAATCACAAATATTCTAGTTTATGGCAGTGTATATGCCGCGCATATACGCTAAACAATGGCTATATAAGGTAATGGTAGTTAGTTATTAAAATATGGCCTATGCATACGCGTAGCATATCTATAATAATAGTCGCACTATAACTTCTTCTTTATAACATTACAGCGTATGCCATGAGTATGTATAGTATAATATAGGCATAGGTCTTGCATATACTAACAGAAAGAATAAGGCGAATTTCTATTACTAATTTAACTATTGTATACGCCGTGTATACGCTTACTATGAGCAATCTAATAATCGCAGACTTTAATAACCTATAGGTAACCTCTACTGCTAACCCTTCTACCTTTGGCCATTACTATGGTAAGCATATATAGAGCATATGTATATACCATACTTATAAAGCCTTATAGGTCTAATTCTAAATTTTAATCCTAGTTGGGTGACTCCTGGTTAGTTATAGGATTGTATATACACGGTATATACTTATAATAACTATAGCGCGCGCTATAGCAGCTCTTGCTAGAGGAAGATGTGAGTGTATATAGAGCCGCATATCCAGTGTATATGCTAACTATATATAGCCCCGACTGTTTTGGTCTAAGATAATATAAATATATACGGCTCTATATACTGCGTAGGTATATATTAAGCATATACTAGACCCACCTAACACCGCCTCTATACTCTCCTTAGTTAATACTATAGTGTATATTGCTTATCCACACCCTATATGTAGTATATGCTAAGCCAAAGTTTAGGTGTGATATTGCAGTTAATAGTATGTAGATATGCGGCCGTGTCTTTACCGCTTAGCCAAGTATATATTTTGCATATGTGTAGCGCCTGCGGCTCTACTAATATGGCTGTAGTATTGCCAGTATATCCGTAATGAGCATAGCGGTGCTTATATGTACTACTATGTTATTATAGTAGCTTGGTATATGCTTACTATATGTAGTAACTAACTCGACTACTAATAATACATTAGTTGGAGAGCTGGTCGCAGGCGAGAAGTATGTGCTATATATATATAGCGTATATGCGAGGCTAATATATTATAGTTCCCTAAAGCTGTTTGTTCTCTCTAGTGGCTGGCAGGATATAAGATACCTATATAAGCCTAAGTATGTCTATACCTATATGTCGTATATGCGTCGCTAATAGTGTCTATAGTTGTAGCCCCTTGGGTTCTAGGATCTTGGAGTATACAGATGCCTATATACTCTTTACGTATATCCACCCTATGCTGTATATACACTTAGCCTGAGCTAATTAAATGCAGTGCCTAGGACTAGGGGTTTACTACCTAATTTAGTAGGCAATTCCATTGTGAGGTAAGAGCACTAGTATTGCTTCTGTATATGCGCACTATACCCCAATATATATATCTATTTATCTATATACTTATTCCCCCTAAGTTTAATTTCAGACCTAAAGGCACTTATAGGCCTAAGGGTAGCGTGTGTAAGGAACAAGTATAGCTATTACTAGGGATACTACCCGATTTTAAAACTAATGCTTAACTCTATGTTTAGGAGACTGGGAAAGTTTAATTTAGTATATCCCCTATATATATATTACCAAAACCACTACTTGGTTATATTACTAGCTTATATGCGTATACCCTATGTATATATAAACCCCTAATGTCTTTTACTAACCATAGGTTAACACGCGCTTATGCTAGGCGTATGCTAATATAAAGGAAACAGTGCGTTGGCCCTATTACTCCCTCCACTGGCTTAAAGCGCAAGGTTAGTATTTTACCTATATATGTTTAGCATACGCTAACTATATGCGCAGCGCGGCCTAATCCCCCTAGATAACTGTGAGGAGTCCCCCTTGCCGTCTATACGCCGCTAGAGCGGTAGGTTTGCTTTATATATATTCTATATATACACTACTAATATTTAGTATAGGGAGCAGAAAAACAACAGGCCGCCGCTATAGTGGTAGTAAAAGCTCTAGTAAGTTTAGTTTATTCTATTACATATATTATGCTTATACTCTATATAAGCCACTCCTATTATAGGTAGAACCTACTGCTTGTCCTATATTACTGGTTAAGTCCCAGTATATGCTAGGCCTGTACACTACATACGCAATGTGTAATATGCATAGTTGGAGTTTAGGCAGAGTTTGGTAGATAAATAGGCTAGGTATATACCCAATATAGGGCGCGGGGCTATAGGCCTATATTAATTAATTCTTTATTTATAGTAATGGAACTCTATAATACTTGCTCTGCGTATACCGTGTATATATGCCCTATATACTAACACTATGCTCCTACGCCTACTTCTTAAGCTCTACTAGCTTCTTTGCTTTATTATATATATCTTTAGCCTGTTTTAATTTATTAATTCGTTGCTCTATATTTTTTATATGGAGTGTATATGCCTCCTTCTCTATCTCCTCTGTAGATAGGTTAGACCTATGCCTTTTACCTATAGTCTGGGGCGTTTAACTTTAAGATAGTAGGGGCAACATCTACGCTATATATACTGTAGATACGCGCGACGTATCTAATATTAATGCAATATTATTATCTGCTCTACTTATCTGCGATATAGTCTGCCTACTAAATATAGTAGGTAATTCTATATTAGGTATATACTGTAGATTAGGCTTAAGGGTATTAAATAGGTTCTAAAAATTCTAAGGAAGATTTAGTTTAGAATTTTTAGCTTATTGCTTAGCTACTTTCCGCTGTTTCTAGGCTGCTTAAGCTTAGCATCTACTTTGCATTTGCAGTGTATATATATACTTTGTTTCTATAGCTGTACTACTATCCGCTTTAAGTTACTATAATTTCTCTATATATTATCTATTCCTGTCTCTTTATATAGCTCTTATAGGTCGAACATTTTTTGTGTATAGAGTTTAAGCCTATACTAAAATGTTAGAATATGCGGTGTATATGCAGAGTATATATATTTACCGTAGTACTGCAGTAAGCATGCATAAGTTTCGACCGGTAAAGTTATTATTTTAAAAGTAACTACTTTTACTAATTCTAATATGCTTTCGTGTATATGCCTACTACTTATAAGGGACCTTTAACTTTTTCTTTATAAGCCTGGCTAGTATCTATATTTTCTTCTTATTGTTTATCCAAGACGTAAGCTCTGGATATAGTATGTATATGCTTTGCATACACTCTATTAGTTTCTGCTTTGTCTCCGCTTCCTATATCTGCTCTATAATATATCTTGCTTTATGGGTTGGAAAGCGCTTCGCAAAGTTTCGTTTAATATATACTTGGCAGAATATAAGCATATACTAAAGGTGTTCATCCCATTCACGGGATGGGTTAATTGTATATAGGTAATCCCTAAAGCCTATATATTATTAGCATATGCTAGGTATATACGCAGCGTATATTTACTATTAGCTTGTTTCTTATATATATTAACTATAGCTGTACGAAGTCCGGTTCCATAAATATATACAAATTATATAGATGATTGGGCAGTATTACTTAAAACCTTAAATACTAGCTAAAATATCTTTGCGTATGCAGCACGTGTTTCTAAGTTTAGAAATATATATACCCACACCTTGATTCCTGTTATAGGTATTAGCCTATATATAGTATATGTATAGCATAGGGCATGTATATATTTGGAATTTTTGTCCTATCCTATAATTAAGAATAAATTCGTTTTACCTTAAACCATTTTAAATAATAGGTCCATTTCGATATATATTACGTGTTAGAATGCCTTAGCTTACGTATATATACAGTATATAATAAGGAAATGCTTATTATTAAAGTTATAAATTGCCCAAATCTATTACTCTGTGTTCTCTTTATATTGGTTAATAGAGAACTCGCGTAGCACACCTACTACGCTTAGGCTCTATATATACTTGGCGTGTGTCTAACTTATACTTACTTACATATACTGTCCCCTCTGGGAATTATAGCATCCTTTCCTTTTAAATTAGAGCAGTAATTCGATCCTTAATATTAAGACTACTATATACTGCATGTAGTGTCTGCGCCCCATACTTCTTACATAGAGTATAATACTGTGGAGATAGGATGAATCGACCTATGCTATAGTAAGTAGTTTTATTTGTATATACTGTGTATATACGGGGCATATATGTAGTAAGGCTTAGGACTTCTACCTACCTTATTACTTTAACTACATTATTAGTAAGGTCAATTGGTAGCTTTATTAGGTATAGTAGATAATATATATAAGAATTCCGTGTAATAAGGCAAATATAAGGATACCGTGCCATATTAATAGAAATATAGCAATCTAACTATGCACTATATATTCGGCTTACTACCCTACCTTGGCCTTACAGATAGTTAAACCCTAATAGGCTTAGTATATGCGTAGCGTATATATAGTATATATATTACCTACCACAATTTTTTCGCTTTGACGTTAAATGTCTAATATAGGTATATTCTTTTTTAAGTTCCTGAACCCTATATTTAATAAGTAGATATAGGTATTAAATATCTACCCTAGCAGTTGTTAATAATAAAGGCCAAGCAGTATGCCATAGTTTAGTATTACTGCTACTGGAATAACCAATAAACATTATCTGCATATAATAAGCATATATTACGCATACGCTGGCCATATGCGCACTCTATATTAAGAAAACATTATTAGTCTGCTTTTACTATATACACGTTCTTGTGTACTAGGATAGGTATACTACCGCCATAATTATAGAATACCATTGTAGTAGCTGTATATTATAAGTATTTACCTAATATATATAGATAATGCTTACTTCTCTATACTTTACTTAAGCTTTTTATTAACCTCTACTGCTTGGTGTGGACGACTGCTACGCTTTTAAAGGTTGTTAATTAATTTAAGCTTAACCCTATTATATGTGGGGTATATACAGAGGACATCCTTATAAGTGTGCTTACAGTGTTTAATGCCGCTATATTTAAACGCTTAATGAAATGCTTTTCCACTCTCTTAATTATTGTTTTCTCCAAGGAGTTATAGTTATATAACTTTAGGGTCACTAGTTTTATAACTTTAGGGTCACTAGTTTTATAAAACGAAAATTGAATCTACTAGAGGTATAAGTACAGCATATACCTAGCATGTGTATTGTATACCTTTAACATATACTACTTAATAACCTTGTGTACTGTTTCTTTATCTGCATCTATAGATAGTAGAGGTGTTGCTTTATAGATAAAGTATGCAATTTCTTCTTTTCTAGTTGCTAGATATTCTGGCATTATAATATAGTCTATTGCCTCTTGGACGATAACTTGGTGCTTGCCGTTGGAGCTAATAAGTGCTCTATGGTTTTAGAGTGTGCTCTGGATATTCTCAGTATATATATAGCCTATATATAGTGTTATACGTAGTCTTACCTTAGAGAGACCCATATAAAATAGAAACCGCTATTGTATACTATCTTAACCCTTACCCTTCTCGCCCTCCCCACCCTCCTTATCTTTGATACTCTCTCTACTAATTATATTATCTTAAGAACTATTGTCTTTGTGTTTAATATTAGGTACGCTCTAGTATACCTACGTATCCTTAGCATATGCCTAGCATATAATTGTGCATACTGACTTATAGACCGTTTAGCCACCCTACTATACTCTCGTTCACTTCAGTATAGTTTTCACTTGTCATTGGTATAGTAAGGCATATATAAATGCGGTTGTATATATATAGGTATAAATATATGTGTATATCTATGTCTATGTCTCTAGGTGTATGCGGAGCATATGCTCTTAACATTTTGGTTTGTATATTCGCTTAAGTTAAATATGGCTACCGATGCGCGTTCTATATAGGTAAAAGTGTAGTACCGCCAACCTTTTTCTGGGGGCTCTATCGGTAACCACGCTCAGCTTTTGCCAACCCCTATCAGTGACCACGTTTAACGTGTCCGAGACCACAATCAGCTGCGACCCGTCTCCGGGCAGAACCATCCCACAGAACCAGATTACTTAGCAATTAGTAAGCTCGCACAGGCCACTATCACCAACGCTAAATTGAATTTAAATAACAAAGCACTATTTATATATATAATACTCCAATATTCAGCCGTCTATTTCAACAGGATCCTTTCCCTTTTTACTACTATGTGTGTGCTTGGCCTTAGGGGACCTAATAGCAAGTGCGCTAGCTTTATGGGCCTTATGCGCGTCTATAGAAGCTCCCTGTTACGATTACTTTAATTTTAATAGAATACCAACCTCTTTTAGCTTAGGATCACTAGGACCCTTATTAGTATTACTTATAATTAATATAAAATTACTATAAGCTAATTAAGTATAGGTCCTTTAAGCTCTAGTATACGCCGCTCTGCCAGATTAATGGAGTAGGAGAGATGGTGGCTTTTAATAATTAGCAAGTGCTAAATGGTTCTTAATAGGCTCCTTCTTACTAATATTTTAGTGAGGGTCGTCTAATATAGTACCTTAGAGTACTTCCACGTTATTAAGCTATAAGTTGTTATCCTCCCCTACTTCTAAAATAACTACCTTATCCTCTAACCCCCCTAAAACTTCGTTATACAGTACTAACGGCTTATTAAACGGTTGCTGCTTATCCTCTTTAATATCCATATCTACTTCGTTGGCTAGCTCTTTGTTTTGGATTAGAAATTGGTTAAGATCTACGCCGCCGCTTAGTACCTGCTCCTTCTGCTTTTGGGCCTCCTCCTACCTTTCCTTTTAGAGCTCTCGTACAGCGATGTTAGTAGCGCGTTTAGCAATTTTAGCGCTTGTTTTACCCCGCTGGTTGGCCTTACTATACTTCTTTTTAAGTGGTGGCTGCCAGCGAGCCTTTAGAGGAACCTTAAATGGAGCGCCCTTAGGTAGCGATCAAAGCTCTACCTATCTACTTAAAATAGCTATTTAAGCCACCTTAAAGTCTTTAAATTTACTAGCAAGCTCGCCTATTTCTTTAGCAGGAAGGTTCTTAATAATATTAAGAAGGTGGAGAACTAATAGCTAGATCCTAGTAAGAGCTTCTAAATACTCTAGTAGAGGGTCGCCTTAGAATGCCATATCCTTAATATATCGCGGTTGCCAATCTAGAGCGGTAATTAGCTTTATTATAACACACTAGCAAGGGTGGATTAAAGCTAGTAATATAGGAAGCCTCTATATTAAGCACCAAATAAGTATATGGCGATAGGGGAGACCATATTGGTAGGGGTCCTTGTAGTTGCAGTTACCCTACTTCTACTCCTAATTAGCCTACTCTTGCTTTTCCTCATTCGTTAAAGCCCTCGCGCCACACATAGAGTTAAAGATTTGCTTAAGCGCGTAGTATATTACTACACCGTTAATCTGTATAAAGTAGTGCTGAAAGAGATCTAGGGTGATAATTTAGGGGAGGGACATTTTAGAGGTATATTTGGATTTAATTAATTCTTTATATAATATTAAAATCCACTTCTTTAGCTCAATTATAGTATCCTTAAGGCTTAATTGATAATTGGTAAAGTATTTTAATCCTCTATTAATACCCTTGCCTTGTTGGCTTACTACTACGCCTAAGTTTAGAAGGTATCTAGTAAGGGAGTAAGCGGTTAAGGAAAAGTTAATATTAAAATAAGGTTTTAAGCTAGGGAACAGAATGTTATTAAGAGGCATTCTGTTCCCTAGCTTAAAAGTTAAACTTACCTAATATAGCAGGTAATTATCTGGCTCTCCTTTTTAATGTATATAGTCTGAAACTATACCTTATTATATGGGTGTAGCTTATTTAGGACTGCCTTTTAATTGGCTTTAAGCTCTACTACTATTTTAGATTTTAGGTAGGGCTAAAATAGTTCCTTTATTACCTTCCTCTCTTCTGCTGAGTAGCCATGCGGCCTTTTAGCCTTTATCTAGATCCCCTTATTAATCCGCTTCTTTATTGCCTTTGCGGCGTGCCACTAGCAGTACTAAAGAACTACTATGATTAACTACCCTACTAATAAGGTGGCTGCAAGGCCCTTACTAAAGTTGGTAATAATAACTTTAGGTGGCCGTTTCTAAAGCTTCTACTAAGTAGACTTTAGGAAGAAGGCCTAATCTAGCTAAAACTCGCTCTTAATAAACAACTATATTGCTAGAAAAGAGGACCCCGTATTAATAACGCTAGTAATAATAGCTAATAAGAGCTTAGATCGATTGGTATTAAATATAGCGTCTATTTAGCAGCTAAAGTTGGTAATAAACCTTTACGCTAAATCTACCTGGATAGGAAGCCAGAATACAAGCTGCTAAAGACTCTAGGCAATTAAACAACCTAATTCTGGATTAATTATATAGGTATATTAAGACCAGTACTCAAATCCATACTAGTAGAGAAGCAGCTTAAGTATACTAAGCGCCCGCGGCTGACCCTTAGCTCTACTAGGAAGGCCGCTTAATAATTACGCTAAGCTATAGTATTTCTTCTTACTTATATGCAACTCCCGGGCAGAAAGTTAACGCTATATAGTAAAATAGGTCTCTTATGTTGCCCTAAGAGCATAGGCTTCCGCGGTTGCGTTTTTAGCCTTTAATAGTTGATTCTGGTGGCCAATATAAGCAAGAGGATTAGTAATAAAGTTGTATAGACAGGCCTCTAGATTGTCTAGATCGCCATGCTTAGCATAGGTAAGAGTTGCTACCCACCTATATACTAAGCCTATATGCTTAATAAGCTGTTTCTAGGCCACCTAAATAGTCTAGCTGTACCTTATCTGGTGCACCTTAGTGGCCTCTTGCTGACGGTTGCTGTTTTCGCCGCGAAAGTTGTCCAGTTTGCGGTAGTTTTGGGTATACTCGCCATGGTACTTACAGACGAAAATGGTGCGCGGCCATAGAGTATCTAGGCTAGATACTAATAATTTAACAATAAAAAAACCTTTAGAGAATATATAGTCCTAATATTAATTAAATATGGTGTTAATATCCTTAAAATTTTCACCCGTATATAGCTCTAAAAGGTGTTAGGCTGGTATTAAGTTAACTACCTTTTTTACTACTAGTACTAAATCTAGGTGTAACTAGGGGTTCGGCTTCCACTCTAGACGCTTAATTTCGACTTCTAGTAACGGCGATTAAAGCCACGGTAGAAGAGGACTTATAGTATAGTGTTCTAAGGCAGTGGAAGCAGCCCGACGTTTATGGCGGGTATAAGGTGGTGTTCTAGGTGGTAGTAGAGCAGGGAAAGGCTCCTCTGTAGAAGCCTGCATATCTACTTAAGACGCTGCCAGATGGTTCTGTACTGTAAACTAGGGCTTGCGGAGCTATAAAGGGCCTTAAGTAACCTCGTGTGAGGGAGTAGGGACGGTTTAACGAGGTAGTAGTATATTAAAGAGCTTAATTGGATTACTCTGGCTGTTGCTAAGTTTTTAAAAAGGTGCAGCCAAAGGAGTACCTGAGGGGGCAGCGGATGCAGTAGTAATAGCTAGACGGGCCTACCTAGTCTGTAGAAGCTCGTTAAGGTTAGGAAGGGACGAATTAATATTAAATAAAGAGCTATTAGCCATATTATATAATAGGAAATTAATATAGGCTTAGAAGAGGTAGATTTAATATAGATTTATAGTAATAATCCTTTAGAAATTAACTATTCTATACTCTAACTTTGGCCTTTAATTTTTTACCCCGCACGGATATGTTCTCCATAAGCCGTTTAGGGCTTACTGTTAGTATACTAAACTGTCGATTTATTACCTTAGATAAGCATATATACTTTATAGTTAGTGGAATATTAAGCTATTTAGATTGTAGTAGACACTGGCTTTTTTAAAGTTGATTATACGTTGGTAATAGTGGCCTGTGCGAGCTTACTAATTGCTAAGTAATTTGGTTCTGTGGGATGGTTCTGCCCGGAGACGCTCCGTGCGCGGGGAGGCAGTTTTTATGCAATACTACCACATCCCCAAAGCTTTGGGGAAAAAGTCGATTGAGGCTCTACCTCGAAAACTGTTATCGCGAAGGGCGGTGCGGCATTTACTGGCATTCGTCGTCGCGTAAAACGGCATTGACGTAGCTTTCTAGCCTTGAGACAAAGCAGTCCAATACATAGTTGTCTGTGCTTTCTTGGCACTTGACGCCTTTAGCTAGTGCTATGCTTGGACCAGTATTTCACTTCACCCATTGCTCCGATTGATAGTAATGAAAATTGAATTATCCTCGGCCGTTAAACAAAGAGCATATACATGATTAGTTATTACCCAATAGAAATTTAATGGTTAGCCATCTGAAATGTGGGTGCAGAAATATAGGAAGAAATAGAATGGCTAGTTCTAGGCCACGGTGTTGAAAAGCACGATGCACCGCGTTGCAGCCATGAAGGAATTTTCTTTGGCATACATGACGTCTAGAAATCCACATGCAATTAATTCGTGTTAGATAGAGAAAGGCGCCCGATGGCCCCCAGTAGTTAAAGGAGATGCAAGGTTTCACTGGAGCTTTTTCCATCGCCTTCTACACCATGCTTAGGCACTAATAGTTTGTCTATATCCCGACGAATATCGACTTATCAGGAGTTTGGCACTCGGTGCCTTCTCTTGAACTACTGATTAGTGTGTTGAATGTGGCTGCGGATACTTGGGTGTTGCCCTTGTAGCCCCGCACTAACCCTGACTCTTAGGGAGAACAGCGGGCTTTCGTTTGTTGAAGACGCAAGAGATATTGTGGACTCTTGTCTGGCCTCGACCCCATACAGACGTACGCTATCACCATTAGTCTTGTTTGCGTACAGCACATCAGCCCAGGGTTTCCGACCCTGAGATTGGGGGAAACTTACTAATCTACTAACTTAATTGTCCACTGTGTCTGTCCCTCCAAACCTTACTGGCTCTAGTTATCACCAATAGTAATGGCTTTTGGATTCTCTGCCGTTAAACAAGCTTACTAGAGTGCTGCGCAGCGCACTTGCATGCGGACTCCCAATTAAAGTCTGCGGGATATACAACGTGTTATATCGAGCTTGTAAATTAATTCAAATCACATATCATGCTGCAGATTCCCACTAATATATGGGAGCAACGATTTGGCCATCGGATTTTGGGCATATAGGAGCCTCTTAGGTAATGGCACGTTAGTGATACTCCCCGGTATTACACTGCCTTAGCCTTTTAATGCAGCAGCTTTAACTAATGCACGTGAGCACATGTAGGCAATCAGCTAACCATATCTTACAACCTGACTGCGGATATGGCATATTGTGGGCAGCGATATGTGGATGATAAGTTCTCCATCAAACGAATCGTAGTTGTATCTATGAGACGGGCTCCAAGGCGTGGGTTTTTTTTCGAATGGGTCCGGCGGCGCTTGCAAATTTTAAGGGCAACTTTCTTATCACCATCCTAGTTTAAGTTTTTAGTTAACATATGTAATGGGGTTATGAAGGTGATCCTAGTTATAAAATATATAGAAAGATACTAGTGTGTTATAAGGGACAAAGGAGTGTTTGATTAAGTACTTTACGTTTTATTACAATAATATATACTAGATCCATAAGGACGCTAAGTATAGCGTAAGCTATTAGCTATAAGAGCCTAAGGTAAGGGACCTCTGGGAAATATAAAAATTAAATAATAAGTAAAACAGACTCTATTATAGAAAATATATATATAGATATAATATACCTAAAGGTCTAATAAATCTATTTAGAATAAATGCGGTTTACTAAAAATATATAGACCTTAAAAATATAATAATAGAGGTAGGGATTAAGACAGCTATAAAGTATAAATTAGTAGCAGAGATTATAACTCTACTAGATATAATGTCTATCGATTTATAAGATAGAAAGAGGATTATTAAAATAGGACTAAGTGGATGACTACTAGTATTAACTTACTACTTAATAAAGGTAAAAAGCTAATTACTTTAAATTCTAAAGATAATATAAAAGCTATTTAAAATTCCTAAAATAAGATAAGATTAACTTAGAACTTTAATATAATATAGCCTTATAGTATATATTACAGTAAACTTATTTATAGGCTAGGTATATAAATATTATAGAAATAGGTATAAATTAGAATATAATATACTAAACGGGGTAGTAATTAAGAAGGCTATGTACGCGTAACTATGCGTAGCTAATATAAAGACATTTAGATAAAGAAGAAGAGACTTTATATACTAGGTATAAGTATAAATAGGGGCTATAGAGGAACGTATATAGGTGTTACGGGACAAATATAAGCATAGGTTAAGAACGCCAAAACGCGTAAGGATATAAGAACGAGTAAGTCCCGTAATAATAGGCAAATATAATAATAAAGTCTAATTATAGAGTAAGTGCTTAATAGATTAACTTTGTTACGGGATACCCCTGTAATATATTATATGCGCCTACCTATTTCTACTATAAAGATATTAGTTCCGCTTACCGCTCTTAGCTAAGCTAATAGCAATTTTCTATAAGAGGACTTTGTAGATAGGGGGCTATAAGGATACGATTGTGGAATAGAATAGATTGGTAAGAGAGGCAAATCCTTAAGGAGGTAAGGCCTTAGGGATCGTGGAGACTATATACTACGGGCATGTGCCTCTGGCACGTAACCGACGGACATCCAAGGGGTGTTTAAGGGTTGTCCTAAGGGCAACCCAAGGTGACCGCAATAATATCCCTTACATTGCCCCCCCCTTCTTGCGGTTGGCCCCCAATCGCCATTGCCTTGCGGTAGAGGGAGATTATAAGGGCTCGTCCTAGAAGGGGTTTGGAGAGATGTTAGCATGCCGTTATATATTATCTATCTATTTAACCCCTGCTTTAAACTCCTGAAAACCTTAATAAGGAAAAAACATAACTAGAGAAAAAACGTAAGGATTGCTAGGAGACCTATTAAAAGCCTGCTGAAAGCATGCTGGTAACTACCTAGGCTAACCTAAGAATTTTTATGCAATTTTACTTTTAAGCCTTTATACCAGTCTGCAATTAATTGCAAGTATTATAGGCAATTTGGTGTTCCTAATATAGTTCTATAGAACCTTTTAGTATAGGATTTAACGTACGGGGCCTTGGCTTACCGTTGTCTTTAACTGTTAGGATATAATCTGTAATCTTATAATCCTTTCTTATAATTCCCTACGTCACTAACGCATTGCTCCTGTATTCGCCCTTAGGCTATTATATACGGTTAGGTAATAAATTAGTTAATTAAAGAGGCTTATTTTATTTAGGTGTAATTTAACCTATACATGTCTGTAATTGACGTCTTAATTGCCTTCCCCGGCCGCGTAATTAGTTTTTATAAGGAAGTAATAGCTAAATGGCTTATACGCGTGTTTTCTTCTTTCTAAATTGCGCTATTGTAACAGAGTTATATCGGCAAGGTTGCGGCTATTCACTAGAAGGGTATTGGAAGGTAAAGTATAGAGATACCTTGCTTATTAAGCTGCTCCTTTTCCTTAATGCCTTACTTTCCATTATTAACCTTTATCCAATTTTAGACGTATCTTTAATATATTATTAAGATTTTCTTTTTTTCTATTATTAATTTAATATACCTCTTCGTTCTCCTACTAACTACTCTTTTAAGTAGATTCCATAGCGTATCCTAGCCCTACCGCTATATATAGAACCTTAACCTCCGCTAACCCGTAATTAATACTAGTCCTACCTAAATAATTTTGCCTATACGTTCTCAAAAAACCAGAAGTCTGATAAGAAAATTCTAGATGCTTGTAATAAGACCCACTATATAAGGTCCAACACCTTTAGTCCTTATAATTGATGCATGCGTACTAAGAGCGGTAGTTACGTTAAGGTAAGCTTTCCTATCCTTAATAGGTTTCCATTACTAACTTTAAGCTTTAATATAGCCTAGGCCTAAGTGGCGACGATCCTTTAATATCCTTAACTACTATATCGCCCGGGCTCTCTCCTATTTTAGCGCTAATATTAAGCGTCTGGGTTAAATTTAAGACTATACTATAGTTATCTACACCGCCTATAATTCCTAGTAAGCTAGCCAGTAATACCTAATAAAGGAGCAAGGTTGGTATACTAAGGATAGGGTAAAGGATAGGGGTAATAAAAAAAAGGTTATTGTCTACTATAAAAAGCAGTTCGTGTATACGCGTTAAGTTTTAAAAGAGTATAATATAATGCGGTATTAGGTAGGTTACCCTTTAGGTACCTAGTAAATAGGTAATTAACGGTTGCTATAGTAAGGTCTTAGTGGTTCTGGTCTATACTAGCTAGCTAACATCTCCGTTTATTCTAGGCTTAAGCATGTCTTTATTAACTATAAGCTTATGCCTTAGGAACTTGGTACTGGTTTAGACCTAATATTAGTGCTAAGCGTTTAAGAGTCTCTACTCCTTCTATACCTTATTGGCCTGCCCCTATTTTTATGCCTACCTATACTCCTACCAAGAGTTCTAGATCTCATTCCCGTTAGCCATTACTTGGTGGGCCAATGGATACTAATCCTATACCTAAGGATAAGGCATAGTGGCTTTTCAGATTAGGCATTCGTGGTTTGGACTTATAGAATTTGGGATTGGTTCTTATATATAGTAGCACTTAAGGATCTCGATTGGTGCTTAGGAAGGCCTTGTAAGGCATTTAAAAAGGCATAGGAACAGTATTCCTGATATAGACTAATAAATAGGAATGCAATTCTAGCAAAATACCCTATTAATTCTATACTGTATATGTGAAAAGGCTAAGGACCTATTCTGCCTTAGGCCGTAGCCCTAATTAATCCTTATAGTTTCCGGAGCTTGTCTATTCTATATCCAATTTAACCTATTTACTCTTTAGGACCTCTCTTGGCCTACTACAAGCTTTCTTTATAGGTTGCGATAACACCATAGTGTTAAAGCGCTTTCTATAATTTGTAGATTGCGGACCTTAGTCCCAATATTCTTTTAGAATATCTTTATAATAATTAAGGTGATCCTCTGGTTCCTATATAGAGTCCTTAATAGGCTAGCCTAGCCATTTAACTTTATATTAAAGCTTGTTCTTAACAGACTTATAATATAGTATAGCTTCAACCTTATACCGCTCGCCTACTACCTTAAGGTGTTTAATTGGGCCTAAACGGAAGTTCTTTTCTAGTAGTAGTCTGTGCCATAGCTCTAGTAGATTTATGTAAAATACTAAATGCATATAGGCCATAGATGGGGATAGCTAGAGATAGTAGGCTAGCTTGCCAATTTATTTCTTAATTTAGAAGGGACCTAGGTATCTTATATCAAGCTTCTTTAATAGTTAATAGGTTTTAATATTTGTTAAATATAATAGAACCTTATCGCCTACGTCAAAATGCTTATCCTGGTATTTGTGGTTGTACTAAAGTCTTTACTGCTTTTGCGTATCTTATAAGCTCTGCTTTATCTACTTCTATTACTCCTCCTATTCCTTAAGGTACCCTTATACTCTCTGGTAAATGTCCTTAAACTTCCTAGTAGGATCCTATAATTAATTATGCGGCCTTAGCCAGTAATTATTGGGTATACCATTAAATCCTAATAGTTGGACGCTATAGGTAATCTAGATTAATGCAAACTAATGCAATAAATATTACTTTAAGTTATAAGCGTACTCCGCGTATAGAAGTAGCTTATACTAATTATCTTACTAGTAGTTTAAATATATTTATAGATAAGACTCTAGTCCCTAGTTCTATGTAACAGAACCTTATAGCAGGAACTACAGTGGGCTCTATTATTGGGCTGGGTATATAAGTAAGAACAAAACAACAACGTAATAATAACTGGTGGAGTAGTTGCCTAACAGATTAACTCCAATTATATTCTAAGATTTACTACAAGGAGAGAACTATCTACGGTAGGGACTGAGGTCCTTTAAATACACAACCGTACGCCTAAGAAATCCTCTTTTGTACGTGAGGTACGTATTATCTATGTTAAACGTAATGTCCCTTTCGTTTAACGCAGTTAACGCGTTCAATATTATGTGACCTTGGTTACTATTCCTCGTCATATAGTTCTACTAGATCCATTCTAGACCGTGCCTATATTAACTAACTAGCTTCCTACAACTCCTCTCTAAGTAGTTATAACATTGTACTTAAAGCGTCTGTAATACTATCTCCCTCCTCTTTATCTTCGTTCTTAAAGATTCCTAACATCTCCAAGTCGTCCACTAGAGGTGTAATGTCCGTTTAATTAGTCTAGTTAACATCTTTGCTTATTATGCCTAAAGCTTCTTCTTCTCTTTCCTGGGTTAAGCGTCGCCTTTATACAGTCTCCTCCATACTATTGCTTGGTGAAGTAATGGCGATTCCTTGCTCGAGGTGTGCAAAAAAGGGGTTGGTCTATATTGCGTTAGCGAGTCCTTTATCTTAACAACCCTTCTCTTGCTCTAAGTGTACTAAAGCAAATATTTAATCGTCCTGCGATATTCGCTCTATTTCTAACACTAAGTATACGCGTCCTATAACTCTTAACAGTCTTTAAGTTCCCTAAGTAACTTATTATAGGGTCTCATATTTAATCTACTACTATAAAGCTTAACGGTAAGCTGGCCTCCGCGCTACTTAAGGTTTAATGTGCCTTAGAAGAGTCCGCACGCGTCCTTAAAGCTTAACGTTTAGCTTATACTTGCCTTTAACGCCTTAAACATATTTATAAGAAGGTCCGTTTTAAGAAATAGAAACTAGTTTAATAGGGTTTATCTAAGCTAGGTAATAAAAGAACTGGCTCTCCTCCTATAAGGGAAACAACTTTAAGTAGCTTAGTAATTGCTTCTCTTAGGTCCCCCTTAGGTAACTCATTCTTTGGCGATTCTTCTTTGTTAATATTACCTAACCTACTTTCTTCTAATACTCCCATACCTTTCCTATAGCGTTTCTTAGGTTGCTTAGTAGTTCCTAGGTAGTCTTACTATAGCCTATTTACTTTACTTTATACCATATTTCGTTATCCATATTCTTGTAACTAATAATCTTCAAAACTTACTATTTATCTTCCTTTTATCCTCTATACGTGTCTGCCTTGTAAACTAGTAGCTTAATATTCCCATATACTGGCTCTAGCATTGCAACATATTATATAGGGTAGATTTTTATTTTAGCTAGTAGGTTTAACTTATACGTAACTAATAAAATTCTTTACTTAACTTTAAAAGGTCCTAGTCTAACGTGGTCTAACTTCTTGCTTAGTTGTTAACTCTTAAAATTTTTATATAGTAACCATACTTTATCCCCCTCCTTAAGATCTAGTCCCTTAGATCTCTTAGCATTATAGTACCTTTTTATTCGTTCTTATACTAGTTTAGCTGTTTCTTTAAGGTCTATATAAAGATTTATTAACGTCTCCATTCTTTATTTAGCTGTGCTACTTGTCTTTTTTGCTTAATATAGCGATAACGATGTTCTTAGCTCATACCCGTAATTCGCCTTAAATAGTAATATCCCCATTCCTTCTTATAGTGTTATATTGTATGCAAACTGTATAACTGGTAATAATAATACCTAATTGTTCTATGCGTAATTAATATAGTGCCTTAGATACTGCTCTAGTATCTAGTTTAGTCTTTCTGTTTATCCATCCATCTACAGATAATACGCTATAGATATTACTATATAAACTCCTTATTCTGCCAAAAATACTTCCTAAAATGCTACTATAAACCTTAGATCTCTATCTAATATAATCTTGTCTAGTACTCTATATCTTATAAATACTTTTTTTATATAGATTCTAGCGACATCCTTTACTACTATCTCTTTAGTGCATGCTATAAAGTATTTCTACTTTATTAGCTTATCTACTATTACTAAAATCGCGTTATAATCTTGTCCTGTAATAGGATCTCTTAACTTTAGTAACTTAATAATAAAGTCCTATAATATAACCTCCTATAGTCTTCCTGGTGTCTTAATAGGTTATAGCCCTCCATACAGCTTATACCTTATCGGTTTATTTTTTTAGCAATTTAGATATTCCTTTATAACTTATCTTACTAGTCCCTAGATTCCTTAAATAATATATTTCTCTTAAAGTCTTAATACTAAGCCTATAGCTCCATTGTGTCCTTATATTATTCCCTTATAAAATTCCTTAATAAATTCTTCTGTAATAGACTTAGGCATATACATTACTTCTCTATTTTTATATTGCTCTAAGTTTAGATCCTCTACCTATACTTTTTAGATCTTCTATATTTAATCACTCTTTAGTAATTTATAGATCTAACTTTCCTTAGTTACTATAATTTTTAGATAATTATACCTAATTAATCCGTCTTAATCCTTTCACAATAAAGCTCCCGATAGCTTTTTATTACTTTATAGTTCAGCCTTTCTACTTAGAGCGTCTGCTCGCGTATTATCTATACCCTTGGTATACTAAATTTCAAAATAGTATTCTATAAGCATTTCCGCCCATCTAACCTATCTTTAGTTAAGCTCCTTCATTGCTAGGAACCCTATAAGGTTCTTATAGTCTATCTTAACCATAAATGGTTTCTTTATACCTTATAAGAATGCTTTCTATTCCTTAAATGCTGTAACTATACCTAATAACTCCTTATTATAGATATTATAGTTTAACTCTAGTAGTGTTATCTTTCAACTATAGTATACTACTGGGTACCATCTATCTTAATATTTCTATAGGAAGCACGCCCTTAGTGTAAAGTCTAATATATCTATTTCTACAACCATCTCTAGACCTAGTTAATAGATCTTAAGAACTGGCTCCTAAGTAAATAACTCTTTAACTCTCTTAAATAGTTCTTGTTATTCCTTCCCCTATACCTATAGTTCTTCTTTCTTTATTAACTGCGTAAATAGCTTAATGTTCTATAACCATTACGCTATAAACCTTCTATAATAATTGCAAAACCCTAGGAACGATTTTAACTATATAATATTCTCTAGTTCCTGCCAATTCACTATAGCCTTAATCTTCTTTAGATCTATGCTAAGTTGGCCTAGTTTAATAATAAATCTAATAAAATTGGTCTTTCTAGTAAAGAACTTACATTTCTTAATTGCTACTGGCATCTGTTCTTTTTATAGTCTCTTTAATACCCATTTAATGTGTTCTCTGTGTTCTTCCTTATTCTCTAAGTAGATAATAATGTTGTCAAGGTATACCATAATAAATTCATCTAGGTGTTCTCCTAATACACTATTAATTTGCTTCTGGAACGTTACTAGTGCGTTTATAAGCCTAAATTGTATAACTAATAGCTTATATAGTCCTTCCTTTGACCTAAAAGCTGCCTTCTATTTATTGCCTTTCTTAATCCTAATCTAATGGTACGCCTACCTTAGATCTATTTTTATAAAGATCTTTACATTACCTATCCTATCTTAAATTTTGCTAATTAAGGGTAAAGGATACCTATCCTTCCTAGTAATGCTGTTTAACTATCTATAGTCTATACACATTCTAAGTTTTCCGTTTTTCTTTAGGATAAATAATACTAGATATCCTACTAATAACTATAACAGTCTAATATATCCCTTGCGTAAGTTCTCCTAAACAAACTCCTTAAGCGCTACTAACTCTATTTCAGTAAGCTTATAGATTAGAAAGAACTTTAAACTTATTCCCTCTTTTAATTCTATCTTATAGTCCTAAGCTATATACTCTAACAGCTTCTTACTTTCTAGTAACTATAACTTTTTACTATACTTGTGGTATCTCTTTGGTATATAACTTAAGCCTCGCTCAGTCTCCTTATATATCGCTCTAACTTGGTACTATACCAACTTAGTTTGCTGTCGCACTTTGCGCCATTATATATCCTTAATATTGACCTAACCTATAACCCAATCGATTTTTAAATTATACTCCTATAACTAAGGCATTCCTAGTATCGCCTCGTCCTATCCCAACGGTAGGATATTAAAAGACATTCTAACTGGTTTCCCTTTAATAGTTATCTAAATAGGTCCTGTTTTAAGATTAATAATACCTCCTCTATAGGCTATCTAATCTCCTAAAATCGTTATAAGTAGATATAGGTGTTCCTTTTATCTATATAGTAACCCCATCCTTTCTACTACCTTTGGTAATATGTGGTTTCTAATTACTTTACTATCTACTAACACTTCAAACTGCTAATCTTGCCACTTAGCTCTTAAATTTAGGTATTAACTTTAAATTCCTTTAAGGGTCTAAGGCTCTAATACTAGTTCCCTTAGGTCCTATACGCCTCCCCTTTTCCTAATTATTGGCTGCTAGATCCTGCCTATACTTAGTCCAACTTAGGCTAATACTTAGTTCATTTCTTTTCCTCTATATGCCATAGACAAGTATTCTCTAGGTACTTCTACCACTATTATCTATCTACGCATTCTTCTATAAGGAATCTTCCTAGTTAAAGTATTAAGTCTCCTTAACCTTATACTTCTACTAGGTGCTAATTATGTATATACTTAGTATTTCTAAACCGCTTTTCCTCTAGTGCCTAATATATCCTTACTGGGTACTTCTAGTTCTTATCTTTTAATGCTCTATATATATTACACATGTTATCTATATAAGCTATCCACGATAGTATATAATGCGCTATATATTTTAGGTCAACTCTTAGTTCGTCTTTATTTTTAAGTTTAAACCTATACCTAATTAACCTAACTACTGGTATTTCTACTACAGGTACTAAGATTTATCGCTCGCTTCTCTAGTCCCTAGATCCTTCTTCTAGGTTCCTTAATATTATAATTAATGCTCCTTTAATATAACTTATGCGTTTTTCCGTAATAGGTTGGTCTTAGACAACTTTTTCATCCAGCCATATATAAAAATCTGCCTATTCGTTATTATATTGTTGCCTATACCACTTTCCATATAACTGGTTTAGTGTGTATAGTTTATCTATTAAAAAATACCTTATTATCGCTACATTATAACATCCTTTAGTATGTCTTTCTTTAAACCTAGTTAGAATATCTAGATCCTCTTCTTATTCTAGTTCATCTAACCACTTTACCCTAGGTGTCCCTACACTTGGCCTATTAGTAACTTTTTGTATAGGTGCTCTGTCCCTTATATAACCTAGTATAGCTAATCTCTTATCTAGCTTTTGCTCTTGCTATATAATAATTCTTATTCTAAACTTATCTATAGTTTCTTGTTTTCTGCGTCTTATAGCTAGATCTTTATAGTCGTCTTGCTTTTTAATTCTAGTATTAACTATTCAATCTTTAGGCTAAATACTACGTTTACCTAGGATTACTAACGTTCTTATTTATTCTCCAAACTTATAGTTTTTAAACTTGCGTCCTATACTCATTCATTTATTACTAAACTAAGTTACTGCCCTTTCCCATTAGTTTTCTTCCATTATAAGTCCTTGGGTGTATCTTATCTCACTTTAAAAATCTTAAGCTTCTCTTATCTTTTCTTAAAAATCTTAAGCCTGTGGCCTTTTGCCTTTATTAAGTAATAAGCTAGCACTAGCAGTTATTTACTTGCTTAGTTTCTTCTAAACGTTACTCCTATTATCTTATAAAGTGATAGAAATCGTATCTAATAGTATTACAATACCCGTTACTAAACCTTGTTCTGTAATGGTCTCAGTCTCTACTTCTATTTTAACTTCTCTAAGGTTTGCACGCTCCTAGTAAGCTACCTTTATTGCCTTATTATTGGTAAATACTTCACCTTTATCAAATTTATTATCTTTAATGTCCAATCTATAAGCTGGTTTATTAGTTCCTTTAAACTTAGATAACAATAGCTCTTAGGGCCAATAGCTTACGCCATACTTAGCGTCCTTATAAATTTGGTATGCGTTGTTGTAATAATACGCAAAACTGTTAATTAAACACTCTTTAGTTCCTTATAGTGCACCGTCGTCCCTCTATATATACGTGCTGTCTACTGGCCTAGTTCCCTTTACCATGTAGTTACTCTAACCACCTCTATAGTCTCTAGCAAAATAACCCTATTTTCCGCAATTTATGCAAGCTCTATCTTTAAACCATCTTTTTTGCTATAGAGTCCGCCTAAACATCTTCTGCTACTAAAATCCCTAGTTTGGCCTCTACTCCTAGGTCCTTTAATTACTTAATCCTCAACCTCTAAGTTTCCATAGTTTCTTTTCCCACTTTTAGGTTTCTTTAGTACCACTTAGGTTTATTAGCTCTACGCCATTCCATAGTTTTTAACTCTATGTCTGTCGTTGCGTACTCTACGCCTTATACAACTATAGAACTCTGTCTTGCCCTCTCTTAGCTTGTTCCCTTTAATAGATTCTGTTATTAATCTTTATTAACTAATCTATTAACTCTTTTAGAGTATCCGCATCTTCTATTAGGATAATTACGTCCTGGACTTTAGCCTTAAGTCCCTATTTATACTATACTATAAGCGCCCTGTCGTTTCACTCAACCTACATAGCTAGTATTTGAAACTGTGTTGTATACTTAATTACTAAAGTGTATTGTACTAAGTTCTAAAGCTTTTATTCCGCTATAGTTATAGCTTCCAGGTCTCTAAATATCTACGTTAGTTGTTCCGCGAACCCATTCCAACTAGCAAATATATACCGTACATCTTAGTTAGTAGTTGTTATGCCATTGGCCTATATTTCCGTGAGATACGGCTTAAACCACTTAAGTGCCCTCCCCGTTAGGAACAATTCTGCATAGGCTACTTAATCTAACGATATTACTAACTTCGCTCCTTCCTATACTACCTTAAAGTGCATTTGCGTAAGAAATCCCTTAAGCTTCGACTTCTCCCCTAAAAATCGTTTAATTAAAGGTAACTTGATCTTTACTACTCCAATTCCATTAATGCGTTCTTTAAGTATCCTATTATTGTCTTATAAGTAATTAACCATTTCCTATAACTGACCTCGCGTAACCACTTAAGAATCCCTATTGTCTATACTGGTATCTCCTGGTCCTAAGGTTGTGGCTACCGTCAACACCATTGTAACTAGTGCTGCTCTTAGTGGCATATTGTTCAATCTTATTCAATACCGTAACCTTAGTAGTGAATATATAACGGAACCTTATAGCAGAAACTACGGTGGGCTCTATTATTAGGCTAGGTATATAGGTAAGAACAAAATAACAACATAATAATAACTGGTGGAGTAGTTGCCTAATAGGTTAACTCCAATTATATTCTAAGATTTACTATAAGGAGAGAATTATCTACAGTAGGGACTAAGGTCCTTTAAATACACAACCATACGCCTAAGAAATCCTCTCTTGTACGTAAGGTACGTGTTATCTATATTAAATATAACGTCCCTCTCGTTTAACGCAGTCAACGCGTTTAACACCACATAACCTCGGTTACCATTCCTCGTCACATAGTTCCACCGGATCCATCCTAAACCGTGCCTATATTAACCAACTAGCTTCCTGCGACTCCTCTCCAAGTAGTCGTAATATTGTACTTAAAGCGTCCGTAACATTCTAGCGTTCCGTTTATCTATTTATCTGCGGATAAAAAGCTGTACTATAGCGGTGGTCTATCTTTAAATAAAAGCATAGACCTAAATAGTACTAGTTTATAAAGACGCTACCCCTATTAGTAATAATAGAGTGTGGCTAATCTACTTTAAGAAAGCATTTTTCCTTAATTAGGCTAGTAAGCGCTTATATATTAATTGTCTTATTAACATAAAGGTATTAAACGTACTTTAAAAACCTATTAATAAGTACTAAGACTAAATTATATATTTATCCTTACCTATCTTTTAAGGGCGGGAGATCCGTAATAAAGTCTATAGCATAATATCGCCATAGCTTACTGGCGGGGGGAACTGATTTAAGTAAACCCCATAGCTTATACCTTTAGATTTTATATACTTAACACTTCTTATAGTGGCTAATATACTCCTTTGCTTCCTGCTTAAGCTTTAGCTAATAGTATTTACGTTAAAGTAATTCTACTGTCTTAGCTTGACTATAGTGGCCGCTTAAAGGATTATTATAATTCCTTATAAGGATCTTCTATTATAGATTTACTTCCTATAGCACCTAAACCTTACTATATCTACACAGTAGGCCCATTAGGTCTAGTTCCTAATAATAATACCTAGTAGCTTCCTTTCCGTTACATTTCCGGTCTACTTCCGCATTAAAGGAGGCGTCCCTCTATTATACCTTACAGATAAGATCTGTTAACCTTTTGGATAGTTCCTAGGTAAAAGCTATTTCGCCTTATACTACTCCAAGTATAAGACTAGATGGTACTATAGATCTTATAACTTCTTAATACGTATGCGTTAGGAAGGCCGCTATCAGGTTAAAGTCCTTTAGTTATTATAGGGCTTTAAGTTCTAATTACTCTTTGGCTTCCCTATTAGTTTAAGGGGATAGCTTAGTAATTAGTGGCGTATTACTAGGTTCCGCACTTATATTAGGGACGTCCTGTCTAGGTATATTTAGACCCTTATTGGCTATAGACTGGGTATCAGTTGGAACATTAGTAGAAGCTAATAGGGTTTACACCGCCTAAGACTTAGTGTATAGAGCTATAGGTGCTTAAGCGTCCCATACCTAGAGCTTATTCTATAATATAGGGAGTAAGATATCTATTATCTATTTTCCTTCTCTTGTTTTAAAGCCTTTAGTATATTCTGGCTGTCGTAACGGTTTATTAGCAGGATTATTTTTCTCTGGCTTATATTTAATCTTAAAGTTAAATTATATAAGCTCCTTTGCCTATCTAGCTTATTAAGGTATAAGCTCCTTTATAGTTATAAAGTAGCATAGATTATAATAATCTAAGAGTATATAAGTGGTATAGCTCGCGTACTTAAGGTAGTATCGCCACTATTTAAAGCAGTTAACTATGGCTAGTAGTTCCTTATCATGGGTATAATATCTAACTTTAGGTCCCTAGAATTTTCTACTATAGAATACTACCGGTCTCCAGTGGAGCTAGGTAGCTTCCAGATGCCTATTAGGTTATAGTAGGATACCAGTAAAGGCAAAATTCGATACATTAGTAACCATTATTAGTAGCTAATCTAGGTTAAAATGCTGCAATAGTAGAGCTTCTATAAACTTTATTTATGGTTTTTAAAAGGCCTCCTAGACCTTTCTAAGCCATATCTATAGTTTATACTATTTAGTTAGTCCCTTCTTAGTTTTCTTTCTTCTTGCCTTTAAGCTTTTGCTCCCTAGGCTAGGTCTTAAAAAGCTTTAGTAATATAATTAAATAGGTATTAGGCGATGTCTAAGTAGTTATAAATAAAGCGCCTATAGAAATTAGTAAAGCCTAAGAACACTTAAACATTTTAGTAGCTCTCTAGCTCTAGCCACTCTTAGATTATCTATACCTATACTAGATCTATAACTACGCCTATAGGTATTATAATGTAACCCAGGAACTTAACCTGCTTAGTATTAAAGATATACTTTAACGCCTTGGTGTAGAGGCCCTAATTATCCAAACGTCCCAGTACTTTATGGACGTGTTACTTATGCTAATCCTTATCTTCTAAGTAGATTAAAATGTTATCTAAATAAATAACGTATATACGGTTAACTAGTCCCCCTAAGGCTCTATAAATATACGATTAAAATATTATAGGCGTATTAGCTAGCCCAAAAGGCATTACCAGATACTTAAAGTGGCTATATTAGGTTTTAAAAGCGGTCTTTTACTTATCCCCTTTTTTAATACGGAGCCTATAATAGGTGTCCTATAGATCCAGCTTTATAAAGATCTTCGCCCTAAATAGTTAATCCAGTATTTTACTAACTAGTGGTAGTAGGTAACGGTTCTTAATTATAATCTTATTAAAACCGCGATAGTCTATGTATAGCCTTATAGTTCCATCTAGTTTTAGGATAAAGAGGATTAGCGTGCCTACTAGTAACTTACTAGGCCGGATCTATCCCTTTTCTAGTAAGCCGTTAAGGTACTTCTATAGGATCTTAAGCTCTTTGCGAGAGAGGTTATAGATAGAAAGGTTTAGCGGTTACTTATCTTCTTCTAAATTAATTATATAATCGTATTCCAAGTTCTACTAAATAACTTTTACTCGCCTGCCCAAAAATACCCTTAGTAAGTCCCTTAGGCCTACCGGGATATTTAATAAATTAGGGTCGTATTTGTCCTCCATATTATTATTAGGTAGGTCCTAGAGGTCTCTTAAGGCGCTTATAGGCAGCATCGCGCGCTATAGTGGCTATTCGTATATAGTTGCTACTGTATATTAAATAGTTTTATACGGTAGCTAGTAGAGGGTAGGGAACCCCTTAACGCGGCGTTTAAGGTGCCGTAGTATACTCTCTGCGTATTACTTAAGCCAGAGTAACCTATAATAATAGAAGTATCTTATAAGATCTTTAAGATTGCCGCCTTCTTATAATATCTCCGTAACCTATCTAGCAGTTCCCTATAGGGTATCTATTATAGAAGGGTTATTACCTATACTAGGCTCTATACCTATCTTACTATAGAATTGGGGTTAGATCTAATACTCCTTTAGGTATAAAGCGTATACTATTTTGCCTAGAGCTACATCTTTTAAAATATCTTTTAAGCTTATTAGTAATATACACCCTTCTAATTCTTTATTATTCCACTATTTAAAGGCTTCTGTTTTAAAGCGTATTTTAAAATCTGCTTTCGCGAGCTAAGGATATCTAAGGATAAGGTTGTAACCTATAAAGTTAGCCACTTAGAAGGGTTGCGGGCCAACTACCTTAGTGCGGTTATATATGTTAGCCACTAATACTATAAGCTTATAGGCACTATGTAGTTTAATCTAATACTTATCTAGGAACCCTACGGTAGGTTTCCACTACTTTAGCAATAGGATAAGCTTATGCTCTTTTACCAAATTATATTATATAAGATTGATTTCGGCGCCGCTATTATATAGTGCTTAGAACTAATATACCTTGCCTATAGGGAGTACCATTTCTAGCTTAATAGTAATATGGAGAGTCTTTCCTTCTATATCTTGCCCTAGTTGTAGCTAGGAGAGGCCACAACTAGGGCTTTTCTTTTTTTAGATTATTAGTATAGTTATTACCCTGCTTATTTTTCCAATTAGGTTTACCTCTAGAGAAGTTTTCTTTTAACTTTTTAGAGTGTTCCCATGAGGGTGCCGGATGGGTATTAGGTTGGCCCTAGAAGTCTTTCCCATTACTTAAGGTACCTAACTTTAACCATTCCGGATTTCTCTTTAAGAATGGCTTCTTTGGAGCTTGGGTCTGCCCTATATTACTACTAAAGTTCCCGCGCTTCTGGTTACCCCCTAGCTTTTTGCTAGAAGAGGTCTGGTTCCTTACTGTATCCTTAGCGTTTAGAACTGCTCGTTTAAAATCCGTATATATAGTGATTCGCGATAGGGCTCCCACGCGCTTTATTTTATTATAAATTACTAGCTTAATTCTAGCCTAAATAAATCTGATCTTCTCTTTCTTATAGATGTTACTGTTTTTATTTTTAAAGGGCTTTAAATCTATTAATTAAGTACAAGTTTTCACAAAGTTTATAAACTAGCAGAAATTGTGGCGGTTAAGCTATATCACATTCCAGAATAGTTCGATATAATTGTATTATACAATATACGGATCTTAAGTCCACTTCTTTAGGAAGGTTTATAGCTACGGCCATATAGTAATTTGCTCTTTATTAAGCTAATTTAGTGCTGTTTGGTTTAGGGATTGGTCTTTAATCTTACTAATAATCTATTAGGTACGCTCTTTGGTATTTTCTTATATTATTAGTGTCACGGGTTCCGACCGTAGCACCGCCAAGGGCTCGCCCTAGGCGAGCCTTGGCACCCACAGTATATAGAGCCACGGTGCCTTCGCACCTCTTTGCACCTTCGTGCAACATCCTGTCGTGTACCTAGTCAATATTACGACTTCTCAGAGCCTCCTTGACCTCGTCTCGTGACAATTAGCATTTTAAAGAAGTTATTTATTTTACGAACCCAATTGTCCAACTATTAGGCGTTAGGTCTTTAGCGGAGTTTTAAACTACTAAAGGCCTTAACTAGTTAGTCCATATCCTTTTTCTATTTACTGCGTAGATACCTCTTTAAGTCTTCTATACCTCCTTAGGTAGATACTAGGTAGCCCTTAGGAGGCCCTTAGCCTTAGCTAGATTATAAAAGATTTTATCTAGCCTAGATTAAGCTCTGCTAGATCTAGACCTACCCCTAAAGGTTTTTAATATGTTTATTGGTGGCTTCTTTCTATATGGCTTCTAAGAGCCTTGCGGCAGCTTCCTAATATCCTCCTTAGAGAAAATTGGTATAGGGCTCTTAGCTTTCCAACCGTAGGCCTAGGGAAGCTCTAGCTACGGAGGTAGTATTAGTGCTAGTAGCTAATATAGGTTTCCCTATAAGGCTTAAGTTTTAAGTTAGTAGTTAGGTTAGATTACTTAAAGGGGTAGGCCTACTTAGCTTATAAGCAGTCTATATACTGCCACTATACTAACTATGGGCCGGTGGTCTTCTAGGAGGGTTCCAGTTAGTTCCATAATTAGGTGCGTTAGTATATTTCTTTAGTATTTCTAATTTAGGGGAAGATCTTAGGGTTGCCTCTAGCGCTTAATCTTTTAATTGGCTTAAGTAGGGCCGGAGGGGTTCCAGCTACTTTCTAGTAGTATTATAACCGTTATAGAGGGTATTTGCGTTTTCCTTAGCGTTGCTAGTAACTGTAGGTATGCGAAAGTCTTCGAGCTTTTAGTGCATCTAGGTATTAGGGCTCGTTCGGCCGTCTTGCCCAGAGGCTTATATTATCGCAATCTCTCGCTATTGGAGGGACCTTTCTGCCTTAGCGCGATGGCTTTCTATAAGGTATTTATGGAGTTTCCATTTAGGTTATCGCGAGATTTTAAAGAAGGATAGTGGATATAAATAAAAGATATAAATAAATAATCTGGTCCTTAAAGCTAGCTGCCCTTCTAAATAAAGTAGGAAGGATTTAAATATAAGGGGACTTTGTAGACAGGGGGCTATAAGGACACGATTATGGAATAAAATAGATTGGTAAGAGAGACAAATCCTTAAGGAGGTAAGGCCTTAGGGATTATAGAGACTATATACTACGGGCACGTGCCTCTAGTACGTAACTAATGGACGTCTAAGGGGTGTCTAGGGGTTGTCCTAAGGGCAACCCAAGGTGATTGCAATAATATCCCTTACATTTTCTATCCTAGGGATAGAAAATCCTAATAGATTAATTTAACGAATAGAGCTTGTAGAACTCTATACTACTACCTAAATATATTATATGTATAGCACGGTCCGTATTAATCTAGTAACCTTATTAACAATATATATCCTTTCCCCCTATTTCCTACTTTCTTTTCTTATATAACGTCTTAACTATAAGGGGCCAGTCTAACCGGAACGTATAATTATCTAGTTAATAGTATAGAATAAGAGTTATAGGTAAGTAGAAGGTAAGTTAAAGGTAGAATAAGCTTTATATATTAAAGGACAAATGCTTTTTAACCTTTTCTATTTAGAGACTAATCGCTAGTTCTTCTCTAGAGGAGAACTAGCTCCCTTTATAATCCTTTTAAGACATTACTCAAACCCTTTACCCCTTATTTATCTAACTATGTCTTCTCTAGGACATTATTGGGATATTAGTAAAACCTTTATCTGTCTTATCTAATATATACCTTTTGGAAGCGCCTATTATAATTGCCTCCCCTTTAAGGGTCTTAGTCCTCTAAGACTTTACATTTTAATAAACTTTTATAAAGTTCTAACTAAAACCACTAGGGAAGTTCTTAGTGGAAAGGTACTCTATAATACGGCTTATTACTAGCTCTTTACTAGCGTAGAACTTTACTTTATCTTCTATTCCTCCGCTCTTCTTTTACTATAGCTCTTTATAATGCCTTTATAATAGAACTTTAATAATAATAATAAAAATTAGATGGGATTTACCTTCCTTATTATAAGAATTTGTTATAAGTTAATCTGGAAGTTGTCCTATGCAACACGTTAACTAGCCACTATTTCCATTTACCTAAAATAGGTCCTAATAATAACGTCTTTATATTAATTTCTTCTAGTTTATAAGCTGCTGTCTTTTACGCGCTTTTCTATTAATAATACCATTTATCTTGCCTTTTAGCAGACCGTTTTTTATTATATTTTAGCTTTTAGCTTCCGTATCTCTAGCTATTCTGTTACTACTACTCCGTTCTCTTCTTATAATATATCTATAAGTAATAGGATCCTTATTTTATCTCTTTTAATAATACTAATTTCCTATAATATTCTCTTGCAATGGCTCGTAGTTATACTACACATCCCTAGACTAGCGGCAGCGTTATCCCTCTTTTAATAGCACTATAGACCACTTCTGTTACTCCTATAGTGGTTTCTCTAAAGTGCTACCGTTGTTGCGTTTACGTGCTTACGCTAGACCCAGCCTATGCCTATAAGATGCCGCGCTCTAGCGAGAATAAATCTAAGTATTCTTACTATCGCAGCCGGAGAAAGACCTATATTCTAGTATTTCCTATTTATCCTATTCTAAATTTCACTAACTATATTAGATCCCCGCTATTTATACGCATAAGGCTTACTAGCTTTAGCGCGCTATTAGGGATTTCCGTCTATATTAAAATAGTAAAAAATAGAAATAGAAGGTGTCTTCTATTGCTTATAGCCTCTTTAATTTAATAAGGGTTTCTACGACTATGGAAACGCAATAATTTTAGATATTCAACCGGACGGAAAATGGCACCCTATTATATACTATTTAAAGACTATAATAGATACTAAGCTAAACTACCACATCTATAACAGAGAAATGCTGGCTATTATCTTTAGCTTTTAGTACTAGCGTATATAGCTAGAAGGGACCCCTAAGCCTATTAAGGTGGTTTTGGATTATAAGGCCTTAGAATACTTTATAATAATAAAGGCCCTTATAGCCTAGTAGGCATACTAGGCAGATATCCTATCTTAGTTCTACTTTCTAATTATATATAGGCTAGGCGTAACTAACTGTATAGATGCCCTTATAAGGCATAAATAAGACCTAGATAACTAGATAGCCGTAAAGATTATATTACAGACCTAGATACTGCTATAACTGGAGCACCTTAACCCCTAAATATAGGTAGAACTAAATACGGACCCCGCAAAGGTCAAGATGTGCCCTATTAATACTATGGAACTTAACCTTATTAATAAGCTACTATAAGCAAATTATACGGCCCCTTCTCTATAGGAGTACCGTAAAAAGGTAAAGGATATTACCAGCCTATAGTCCCTTAAAAATAGATTACTTAAGCATTAGGAATGGCTAGTAGTAGTAGAGGAATAGAACTTATAGACTTAGCTTATTACCAAAGCATATACCTAGGTCTCTACGGCCTACCCTAGAAAAAATAAGACCCGTAGGATTATTAGTGACCGCTATTACTGGCCCGGAATGGTTATAAATATTAACTATTATGTACGGAACTGCGACAGCTGCCGTAGATCTATAATCCCATAAGATAAGACCCTAGGACTATTAAAACTACTCCTAATACTAAAGCGCCCCTAGCAGCATATCTCTATAGATTTCTATAAGCTACCTATAGACCGTAGTGGATATAATATAGCTATGGTTATAGTTAACCGCTTTAGTAAACGCCCATTCTTAATCCCTTATTATAAGAATATTAATACTAAAGAGGCGGCCCAACTATATATCCACTACATCTACCAAATTTACGGACCACTAGATACTATTATATCCGATTATAGGCCGCAATTTATATTAGCTTTCTGGAATAAGTTTACCTAGATCTTAGGCATTAAGCTAAAGCTTTCTATAGTATACTACCCCTAAACAGACGGCTAGACGGAGATTATAAATTAATATTTAGACTAAGGACTTCAACCCTTTATTGACTACTTTTAAAATAACTAGGCTAAACTGCTACCCCTAATAGACTATACTTAGGCAACCCTATCCTATAACTCTATAGGGTTTACGCCTATTTAGTTAGAAATGGGCTACTTACCCTATATAAGCTTTGACTGGGAAAGACTAGAAGGACCCTAGACCGTACGCGAAAAACTATCTTATAAGGAAGCCTAGCAGTACGCTAAGCGCTTAGAAGAAGTCTGGACGGTAGCCTATATAAATCTAGAAAAGGCCAAAAATTAATATAATAGTAGGCGAATAAGCATAGACGGGAGCCTAACTTTACTATAGGCGATAAGGTCTAGGTTATAATAAAGAACTAGAAAACAGAATGGCCTAGCAATAAGCTAGACTATTAGATAGCAGGACTATATAAGGTCCTTAAGAAGAGAGGCAACTTATATAAGGTAAAGCTCCTAGATTTAATTAAGGTCTACCCTATCTTTTTACCAAATAAGCTATAGAAAGCTATAAATAACCTATTACATAGACAATAGAATAAACTGCCCCTGCTAATTTAAGTTAATAGCAATAATAAATAGGAAATTAAAGAAATACTAGCCTATAAACTTGCAAGGGGAATGCTAAAGTATTATGTTAGTTGGAAAGGCTATAACCTGGACCCTACTTAGTACCCTATATAGAACTTTATAGGTAGTCCCTATAAGTTTTAGGAGTTCTATAACTAATACCCTAATAAACCTAGACCGCCAAAATACCTAGATAAGTGGATGGAATACTAGTATAGTAAGGATAATAGGTTACCTATAGAGCATAAAAATAAAAACGCCCTGTAGGTGTAATACGGATATACAAAGCCTAAGGACAGGCTTTTTCGGAGGGGGGGGGTAATGTTATGGTACTGGCAAATTGCCATTAGATTGCCGCAACTTGCTATTACGTAATGGTAAGTTGCTATTACGTGACCAGAGGATTGTATATAGCTTCGAGCGGTGCTTCTGTTCTTCCCCTTTCCTTTCTCTAGCTTTGGATCCTCGTTTATAGACATTCCAATCGTACAGGCTCGCGCGTCCCTCTTGCCGTGCTCGTGCCTTGATTGACTAAGTCGCTAACAATTAGGGCGTAATAGAGGGGGCGGCTGGGATAGGCAGAAGAAGAGCAAAGGGGAAAAGGGATAGAGTAGAGAGAAAAAGTTAAAAAGGATAAAGGATAAAAGACGGCGAAAGGAGGGCCTTTTATGGTGGTTGTTAAGGAAGATTGCTAGTTAGGGTATAGCGCGAAAGTTATAAGCGAGGCGCGGATTATCTAAACGGGGAGCCTCTATTTCCTAATACGCGCTTGCCGTTAGATTGTTTACTTAGTTAAAAACAATTTTCTTTATATTATACTATAAACTATATAAATTAAGTTTATATATTTTTTCTATAGTTTACTATAAATATAATAAAGAATATTAGCTAACGTATTTGATCACCGAGACCGCCAGATTACCGAGACCGCCAGCGCAAAATATACCAAAAAACCCAAATTTCAATTTTAAATAACTTAACAACAACTTTATAATATTTTTTAAAAATTTAAATATAAGCTTATATATGCCTCTTTTAGCGTCTATTAAAATATTAGAGCGTATAGTATAGTAGTTGTTAAGATATAGAGTTTAGGGGCTAAAAATAGAGACGTTTTTAAATATCTCAATAACTACTAGACTGCACGCTCTAATATTATAAAAGGTATAAGTATAGGCATATAAGAGCTCATATTTAAATTTTTAGAAAATATTATAAAGTTGTTGTTAAGTTATTTAAAATTGAAATTTGGGTTTTTTGGTGTATTTTGCGCTAGCGGTCTTGGTGATCTGGCGGTCTCGGTGATTAAATATATTATATAAGTTATAATATTAAAACTTTATTTATATAATATATATTAAAAACTAGACTTAGTTGAATATTAATATAACTTACTTAATAATATAGCTAGAAAGTTCTAAATATACCTTAAATCTTTATTTATATAATATTTATATATTACTATAATATATAGTTATATAATAGGCTTACTATTATTATTACTAAAAAATTAGCTTAAATTTAAAAAGTACTATTTTAAACTTAATTTTTAGTATATATATATTATAAATTTATATAAAAGATATTATAAAATAATTAATTTACTATTTAATAAACCAGATTTAAATTTTTATATAAATATCTACTGTTGTTGTTAAGCTATAAGTATTTAAAAAAGACGTATTTTGGTGTATTTAGCCGTGCACAATGCAGGACCGTGCACGATCTGGGCGGTCACTCTATACTCATTTCAAAAAGATCGGTAAAAATCGCCAAGTTAAAAGAGCCGCATCGCACCCCACCAAAGTTTGTATAAGGGGTAATTCTTTCGATTATAACTACCTATAATACGTTAACCACCTACTATAAGTACCTAAATATTGAAGCTAGCGTGTTACCTAGTTAAGTCGATTATATAGAAATCTTGGTGTTGCAACTTATGGCGCCCTAACAATAGCAGCTGCCTAGAAGCTTTGGCCACTGCGTGCACGCAGGTGGAACCTCCTTTTCAGCCGCCAAGACGGCCAATCTGCCCAAAATCCACCCGGGGTGTCGAACGGACAGCATCCACCAGGTGGATATCAATATCGGTGGCCCGTTCGCGACCAGGTGGGCCCAGGTGGACCCAGGTGGCTTTTTTAGAGCACCCACCTGGTGGAGTTCACCTGGCCAAAAAAAGGGATCGAACGTACCCTAAGGCACCTGAGATAAAGTTCGACGATGTTATCTCAAAGGTGAGACAGTGAACTGTATTAGTAAAGCAGTTGAGGTTCACTACGGAACTGAATAATCAACTCTTCCAAATTTCGATTCTCTAAGATCTTTAACACTAAATGGATTTCCGGTGTACTTCAGCTTCTTCCATATTGCTAACCTTGTTTTTAGCCTGTAGTTGGCATACACTGTTGCAAAAAATAAGTGACAAAAAGCTTCATCTCTCCTCTGCGAAAAAGAGCAGAAACGACCTGATCGCGCAGAAGCTACCTTACCAGTAAAATGGACCAAGGTAATAAAAATAGACCAAAGAGGTTCCCGTCTGACGTATCCGGAGATGGGGCAAATATATCCTCACCTAATTTTGTATTCGTAACCACTACCGACCCAACCAAAGAAAGCGATAGGTCCACTCGACGCCGCATCCACCAACATGCCATGAGCCGCATAGGAAAGTCACGGAGAACGCGACCTAGATTAGTACAATTCACCTACAATGTTCGCTCATCCGAAGATCCTGGAATTGCGATACAACAACTAGCGTTACCATAGCGGCCTGATACCTATGGCTACAATACTCAAGACATCAGAGCGGGCAATCCGAACGCAGAATCTACGTCTCAAGAGATTCATCCGGTGAACGCAACTCCTGGACCCGTAACTCCGCTTGGGGCTGGCCCTGGCGTTGACCCATTTAGTGTATATCCAGTTCCTATGGCGAGAGAAGATCATGAACTTATTCACCATCGTAAGCCCACATCTCTCTCTAACAACAAATCTTCTTTCATTACATCTAGTTATTTTTATTCGGATATAACTAACGGCTCCCCTAAGTTCATTCTCATTTTGTTCCTTTCCGCTCTGTCTGGTTTCCTATGTCACTCTTGAACCCCTCCGCATTCCACCAAATTCTAGGCAACTGTGCATTACATATTAGTATGCTGCGGCAGACCAATGGCCGCGAAAATAGGCAGAGCATTGCGCATTATTCAGCATCACTACGACAACTTAACGAGGCATTGGCTAGCCTCGATCCAGCAGTTTCCATGAGCGTTGACGTTGTCAGAGCTGTACTGGCTTTTATCTGTCATGACGTAAGCTTATTTTTGTTCCTTGAGGACTGTCACATATTTTAGAGCTGCTTTCTTATGTTCTTTCAGGTTTATCCCCTATAGTTAAAGCAATCTGGAATAGCTAATACAAATGCAAAGTACATCTCTGGAGATCTGGAGCGTTGGCGTTTTCATGTTGAGGGTTTAGAACGAATAATCAAGCTGAGAGGAGGGGTCGATACTCTTAATTCTGATCGTGCTGTAAGATTAATGGTATTTTGGTAAGTCCGCGAAATGTAGAAGGCAGATGCAAGCTCAATAAAATTCCCACTCACAACTACCAAATCAAATAGGATCGATATAACCGGCTCTCTAGTGACCGACTCCGCACCGCTCTTCCCAATTCCTCAGGCATTCGTCCCATCTCTCCGCTCACTCCCAACCAAGGAACCATCTCCCACCCTCTCCCGCCTCGCAACACGATGGCACATTAACTGCTTCGCCAGCTCCGACATAATGGACGTCTTCCTTGACCTCCATCGCCTCACTACTCTCCTAACCTCCTACAGCACCACTCCGCACGGTGACATATGGCAGGATGAACTTTTCGTCGGTCTAGTTGCCAACCCGATCACCCATGCTCTGCTCTCGCTCCCGCGCTTTGTCGAGGCCGATGAGCGGGCGTTCGCGCTGCGCGAGGCGTGCCGCGTCGGCGCTATGATGTTTGTCGCCTGCCTCCGCCAGCAATTCGACTGCTACCCGACGCCGTGCGGCCGCATAAACGGAAGCTACAGCAGCTCTTACAGCAGAGCAGCGGCGATGACTGGGGCGAGCTGTACGATCTCTGGGTCTGGCTGCGCGTGCTCGAGGGGTTGGTTGCTGATGAGGATGAGGAGATGGAGGAAGTGGCGGCGTCGTTGCGCAACGCTATGTGGAAGGCTGCGCTATCGTGGGAAGAGGTGGTGAGGACTGCGCAGGCGGTTTTGTGGATTGACCGCATATTCGATGTTCGTGCAGAGAACTTGAAGCGGAAGGTGATGACGACGTTGGACTTCTAGATATAGTGACAACGCCCAGAGGTACTGCCTCCCAGGATGACATAAACAAGTAGCGATAATTTCGAAACTGCATAAATTATAATTATGGACATTATCAAATACTACCTTCAGAAACTTCGCCTTACAGGCCCTTCAGTGAGGCGCCAGCACCCTTGCTGCTGAGCAACCGCATTGACCAGAGGCTTCAACACCAAGCTCTATACGGTATAGAGCCTCTAGATTGGCTTATGAGGCGTGCATATACGAAAAGTCCAAGAAAATTTGCCACACGAAGGGATATTCGTCACCTATATACATATAAAATCAGTATGCAGTCAATCAGTCAATCATAGCTTCGAAAGCTTGATTGATTGCAAAATTTGAACCTTTCTGATTGATTGGATCGGTTTGCTTGTTAGCAAGTCTGGTCGTAATCATAAACGATCGTAAGTCATGAAAAGATGCAAAAGAGACGCTCCACCGAGCTTTTTACCCCGGCACCCCTCCCCTCCACCTCCACATCCAGAAGGCCTAAGAACGCAAGAGACGAGAGCAGGAAAGCGAACCCAATCTGACCTGCCAACAGTCAATCACCACCCCAACTCCCCAGAAGCCCCTACCCCCTTTACTCCTTAACCCTCAACCTTCTCCACATCCCCAAATGCTCAATCCCCTCCTCCCACCACCTCCCCTCTTTCGGCACCCCCTCGAACTCCTCCCTGAATCCAAACCTCGCCCACAACCCCTCGACACTAACCTGGGCATGCACCATCGCCAACCCGCGCCACCGCTCCTCCTCCTCGCGGCCCTCCAGCCGCGCCGCCTCCAAGGTCGCCGGCGACGGCGGCCGCAGCACCTGCGTCGGGTTGGCGGCGGCCCATTCGAGCGCCGCGTTGATTAGCAGCCGCGACAGCCCGAGTTTGCGGTAGGCGGGGAGGGTGGCGAGGCGGCCGAGCTTGACGAAGGGCTCGGTGGGGAGCGGGACGGGAGCGGGGGGGTCGGCGTCCGGGTGCGGGTCGTGTGCTGCTGCTGCTGCTGTTGTTGATGTTGTAAGGGAGTGCAGGTTGTGCGTGATGTAGGGGTTCGGCGGGTGCGGCGGCGGGATGAGGCGGATTGTGCCGACGGGGACGCGGGACGCGGTGGCTGAGCTGCGGCGACGGTCCGCGTCCTCCTGGTCCTCCTTGCTCGCTCTTCTTTTGTGCCAGGTGTGGGATTTTGGCGGCGACCTGCTGCTGCTGGTGGAGGTTGTGCCGACGGATGCGTATACAATCCAGTGCCAGCTGCGGGCGTCGTCGTCGTCAAGCTCGTTCGCAAGGGGCACGCCTTGCTCTTCTACGTAGACGGCTTCGCGTACGGACATTGCGTCTTTGAAGGGCTGGGGGATCGAGCCGGGTTGTTCGTCGGAGCGTTTGGTGCGGTTGTAGGCGGCGAGGGCGGCGCCAGGAGGTGGGAGGAGGGTTAGGAATTCGGTGGACATGATGTAGGAGAGATGGAAGCTGTGGTCGCAAAGCGCGGAGGAGGTGGGTGCTCGGTTTTATATCGAGCGCGCTGGGGCGCTTAGATGGTCGTTATTGTAGGACCGGAGCCTTTTTCTTTTTGAGTTTATTGGAGTAGCGTCAGCAGTCCGAAGAGCGCTCCACCTTGTGAGACTGCGAGTGGGATGTGTTGTTTGCAGGTTGGGAAAAAGAGTTTGAAGGATTAAAGGGCGTGGATTATGTGTATTTTAACAAGGCACACCACATGGGCTAACGCCCTGCAGCCAAGAAAAACACATGAGACGGAAAAGTCAAAACTAAGCCGTTAGGCCGTTCCCGTGGACCCGGGGGTTTTTGTTACAGAACTACTAAGGAGGGGATAGGATGGCGGGATAGCGATGGCGGGATTGTCGCCAGAGTGTAGAGTTGTGTCAGGCGGTCCGAAAGGGTATGACGTCGCCGCATCGGAGCTTCTGGACCCTGATTTTAGCCCAGCTTTTCGGGGTCCAACTTTGCAGCCTCAGGCACGAAGCGGCTGGTTTGAGAGCAGCCAATAGCAACCAAGAGCAACCAAGAGCAACCAATACATTTTTAGCTACAAGCACAACATAGAAATACTGTACAACTAGACTCTAAGAACATGTGAATTGGTCACCGAAAGGGGATATATGTTTCTTGTTTCTCCGCCGCTTGTGGAGTTTCTGAGAGGACTTTTAGACAAAGTTGGAGCAGCCATGTCCATTGGATCTAGCATCAGTGCCGAAGTATCAAATGATCACGTTCTGGATCGTCAACAAAGTGTAAGCACGGACCAACGTAAGAAAGTCTTCCGAGAGATGATGGGCCTCGAAGCCTTATCTACTATTCCACGGAGGTTGGTCTCCTGTTACAACTACTTTCGACGGGCTCTTCTGGCTCTCTTAAGTCCTGGTTTCGATGCTGCGGTGGTCTGCTCTTCAATTTTGGACCGCTCGAGTAGGCCAATCCATTTCTGTATCGTATTGTGTACATTCATTAACTAATACGAGCAGTAGTGGAAGACCCTGTGTTCAACTACCCGATCCCCGTGAAGATACTCTCCCCTCTGCTCTCGTACCATATCCTCGAATAAGGCCTCTCTTATCACATCATTAGGCTTCTCTGGTCCTTGGCTCATAATCAGACGTACAATGGCTATGAATCATGTTGAGGGGGAATTTCAGGTTAAAGAGAAGGCTAGGGTCGCAGAAGGGTCTAGATCTGCTCAAACATCGGCTACACGCGAGTCTATTGAGCTATGTGTTCCGCAAACCCTTCTTGAACCGGAAATTAAGAGGAAGAGCATTTCAATGGTTGGAATAATTGGGTCAGCTCTGAAGTTGGAACCAGCTGCAAACAGTGCTGCGGATTGCACGTCTGAGCTAGAACCCCAGCCCGGATTGCGTCCGATGCATGGACATATTGCTAGTTCAGCCGCTGCAGAAATCGTCCCAGAGGGCTCGACGATATCGAACGACAACATATCCGAAGACCGAAACCTAACTTCAGCTAGCGTCCATACCGTGGAAAGCAAAAGATCCAGTAGCTCAACTTATATCACTGCGAGAAGTATCTATAGTAGTGTAGCAACTTTCGAGACGGCAACGTCAGGAGAGCGAAGCATCAACCGCGAGTCTACACTATCAAGGTGCAACACTATCCTCTTTCGGATTGCATTCTAATTAGTACAATACTAACAAGATCTTGCAGGAGTTCATGGTATAATTGGCTCAAGTCCGAGCATTTAATTCCAGAGCCTCTGGACGAGAAAGACTGGTCTGGTAGAGGCGAACATGCCGAGTTCCAACCGAATGAAGCGTCCAAGATATCAGAGCTACTAGTAGTGGAAGAGCGCTTAGGACACTCAGCATATGCTCTCGTTGAAAGTGTTCGATGTAGAAGACTTCTTCTCGCCCGAAAAACCATATATTGCAACCGTCGAATGAAACGTACTGATGCAATTAAAGAGGTAAAACAACTAAAACGGTCTCAGCATTCTCATATAGTTCAGGTTATTGGAACTTATACATTTAAGCAAGACCTTGCTATCCTGTTATATCCTGCAGCCGAATTCAATTTAGAGACGTTTATGGAGTCTATACTTGCCGAATCCCCTGGCTCGACCAACTATCTTCACAAGGACGAAACTCAGCCAAAGTTACGGGCGATGGTAACTTTCTTTTCGTGCCTTAGTCGGACCATCAAATTTCTTCATAGCAATGCTACGAAGCATATGGATATTAAACCAAAGAACTTACTTATAAAGGATTTACGCTACAACTCGCTTTCTTCTCAAGGTCCTTATAAGATCTATATCGCCGATTTTGGAATTACGCGTTCGTATAAGCACGCCGCCGATGCTGAAACTGATTCGCCCACCTCCTTTACACCGTTATATGCTGCTCCAGAAGTTGTTGACCAACGCAGGCGAGGACTAAAGGTCGACATTTTCTCTCTTGGATGCGTTTTCGCAGAAATGTTAGCCGTCCTTGCTGAATCAGATAATGAATCTAAGCGAAAAGACTTGCTAGCAGTTCTTTCGGCTGATGAGGAACAGCCCAGATCGTATCATGGAAACATTCCGCTTGTGACCCAGTGGCTGCGGGAAATTAATGAGCTTAATAATTGTAGTCCTCATTTCATCGAACTCAGCCCGTTACGAGATAGGATTTGGCAAATGATCGATGCCAATCCGCTTCGCCGTCCCTCTGCAGATACTGTAGTTTCCTGGCTCGAAGCTCCCACCTCATGCTGCCTTTTGGGTACTGGCCCGGATCCGTTCTCCGCCGAGAGTCTTGTTAAGGAGACTGAGGGGAAGGAAAAAAATGGCAGGACGGTGAATAGCAGGAGAGTTGTATCTCTATATCATCGGTGCGCTGCTCTTCAGGAGCGACTGAGTAGAGTTCCCGATTTAGATCATTGGTGGGAAAACGATAACCAAAGCACCTCAAACATCAAGACAGCACTGGACCCAGTTACTTCGCTCTGGCGGATTTTCACACAAGGGATTCCCTTGGTAAGGCTGTATAACTCTCTAGACCCTGCTCGTCAGATAGCTGTAAAACCAGGTCTGGCGGAGGGGCAGAGAGCATACGGAGCCGTCAACTCGTTCTTAGACGCTTGCGAGAAAGATCCTAAGATTGATGATTCTCTATACTTTTGCCCCAGTGACCTGTTTAATGGTGATGTGGTAGGATTCGCGAAAGTGAGCACTTTTTCTTGTATGCTCCTCTTAACCGTTGACGGAAGCGTGAAACGGCCGAAGCGACCTGAACTAATACATTTATTTACAGGTCTTTAAGTTGGTCGATCATATCCTCAACCTCTTAGATCAAGCAAGCGTTCTAAGGCCTGGACATATCAATAACCAAATTGTTGTAGCATCGAAATCGATTCTGCGGATACATAAAGAAACTGGTTCTAGCAATGGGAATCCTCATGTCCGAAATAGCTCGGAAAGAGTGCGCGTCGTTGACGAGTTTGTTAGCAGCGAACGCGAATACGTCCAGGATCTCGAGGTTTTATATTCGCTCAAAGAAATTGCTGAGAAAAGAGACATAATTCTCAATGACGACGCTCGTGGAATTTTGTGTAAGCTACGCTCAACCTTGGAATTTCAACATCGCCTGTTACTCCGAATCGAGCAAATGTATGCTCTTCCAGAACATCGGCGAAATTGGACACAGGTTTTCTATTTTCAAGGCCAAGCGTCTGGTGGTGCATTATTACCTTTACCTTTCCTACATGATTCAAAAGGTAATGTAGGGGTGGTGGCACAAAATCTCGATAAATATTTTACAAGAGCAGGGACACCAGTGGAGCTCTTCGAATCAATCACAGGACATAGCCATGTAATATCCTCTCTGTTGCGGCCAGTGCAACGCTTAGTGAGATATCGGTCATTTCTAATGGTGCAAAACTCTTTGATCGGCTGTTTCATTCTCATGCTTACCGTATACAGCAATTTCGCAGCACTCTGGAGCTTGGCACAAATGAGAACGACGAAATGACGGTGGCAATAGACGCGTTATCGAAAATTATTCGTCATGCTAGCCTAGCAGTAGCCCGAGAGAAGCTCGCAGACGTAGCGAGCGATTTCGTGCGCCGAGTAAAGGATAAGAAAGGCATATACGTTAAGGACCATGGAAAACTAATACTTCATGGCACTTTCCAAGTGCAAAAAGATGTCGACGGACGCCCGCGCGAGGTAAGAGAATTATATCCGTACATGTTTATTTAATTTTTGCTGGTGATGTGGTATAATTTTGTGTTACACTGCGCGTTCGAATGCGAGAACGAATAACTGAGTTTCCGAATAGTACAAAATTTATCTTTTTGAGTTTATTCTATTCTTCTTGTTAGAGGAATTTCCAAGTAGGATTCGCAGGAAGCTTTCCGGCGGAACAGTGTTCTCGACGCTTCGCTTATGCGGTGTTGTGTGGATTAAAAGAATCACGGGGACCATGTCGCTGAGAAGATCCGGTATGTCCCTTGATCTCAGCTTTGATTTAGATATTTTAAAGATTTAATCTGACGGCACAATGTGCAGGACATTATGTTTTACAAATATTTCCGGATGAAGCAGCAAAATTCAAATTTCTGGCTATACGTTTCACAACAGACGAGATGATGAGGGAATGGGAAAGCCAGATTGATGCCCAAAGACAAGCATGGAAAGAAACTGCAACGCCAACCCTTACTTTCTTCAGAAACGCTGGCGGAATGCCCGTCTCTGACTTACACGCTCAAGTGTACTTTTCCAGCGACGACGATGTGGACGAAGAAGACGATATTATGACTCCGCTACCAGAATTATGATCAAAGCTTGGCACTACCTCGCAGAAGCCTGATTCGCCGAAGGCCGAAGAGGCATCGCCTTTCATTTCTCCGTATGGCATGGTGGAATATACTCAATTGAGGGCGAGAAACTCTGAATTGCTGAAGCAGATTGCTCTAGTTCCCTTATTTGTCCTTCCACTCCCCTTGCCATCATTGATCAAAATCCAGGTGCATTATTCTGCCATATACGGTTTCCGAGTCCTGGAAGTACAGCCAACAATTCGCTTCGAGGATATACGACACCTCATCGAGGCAGAAGTGCTATATCCCCAAGATGTTGTACCCCATAAGTTGAAATACATCGACCGAGAGGAAACTGTTATCATCTAGTCTGACGAAGAACTGGCCGCCGCCTTCCGGACCTGGTGGGTTGGGCTTGGTCAACATGCGGACCCGGACCAGCTTGTTGGCAAAAAGCTGCTTGCAATGGACCTATTCTATCATCCTTGATGGGTCATCGGAGGGACGCGATCCAAAGTTCTATCTAGTTTCGAAGTTAATTGCCGAAATCCGCACATGAGAAGTTGCCTATCGGGTATGAAGATGAATGGAAACTCTCTTTTAGATAAGCATTCGAAGTCGTTGCAGCCGCGTTGCAGCGAACTGATTCCGCTCGTATTCGAATAGTAAGTCTTCTGTAGTCTTTCGTCTATGGAGTACCCGTCCCTCTCTTTAAATCACGCCCACTGACTGTTGTTCAGGGTTTACTTTGCATCCAATAACGGCAACTGGTGGAATTTCAAATTTGAACGCCGCATTTCTTGGTTGTAGAGAGTTTGACACTGCTAGAGCCGCCGCTACGGAGTTTTTTTGTGCCGGCAAGAACCAAAGGATGGTAGTCGAATATCAGACCATAGGGCAACTTTATGGTATAAGTTCAATGCCTACTGATCCTTTGACCATGCCGGGCCTTTAGAATGACGTCCGCTAGCATCTATGGGCTCTATTACTAATTTATATTGGAGTATCTTAAGGATACTGTTTACTTATGTCAGAACACAGAGCTCCACTGCGGGCTAGAACTACGTTCTACGATAGGATGTGACGCGAGGAAGGGAGAGGTAAAGAACGAGGGGGCTATACAGGGGGTAGAGGCTTGGCAGGGGCTCGTGCAAAGCCACGAGCCTCAGGCATCTTGTGTCGTGACAGTCGTGACATTTGTTAAGCGGGGCCTTAGTAGACAATTTACAGGAGTTGCAGGCTACTGCATGATTGCGTTCGTACACATTCGTCGCCAACGGCGACCTTCACCTTATGGAGTTTTGATGCCTGTGCACCCTACGTGATAAGTGATAAACTGCGAAGGGAGCGAGTTTATATATCTGATAGGGCGACGCCAAACCATCTAGCGTAATTTACAGGTCTCAAGTTTACAATACTCAGTCGAGTTTTTCCCTACTACAGTTTCGCACCCTCCTGCACCACGCTCTCCCTCTGGAGATCTCGTCCAATATTCCTTGATATCCAATCTGAAATCGCCATGTTCGTGACCATAGGATTCACCCCGCTCGCGCTGGGAAACACGCTCGCGTCTGCTATAAACAACCCCTCTATGCCCCATACCTTGCCAGTCGGGTCCACAACGCCTGTCTTAGCGCTCGAGCTCATCCGGCACGTGCCCATCTGGTGGGCCGACACAAACATGGACTCTGGGGATGGGAAGCCTGTGTTCCTGATCTCATCTAACCATGCGTTGAATCGCACGTCGTTGATGCTGTCCACATCGTCTGCGGGACTGACGTCGCGAACAAAAGTTGACACGCCTGGGATGACAGTGAAGATCTCGGTCGCGCCAGCAACATACTGGATCTTGGCGAGTGCGACAACGCCTTGCAGGATGTGGTGTTTGTCAAAGGCCGACGGGTGGTATTTGAACCGGACGCGGCCGTCAACGGGATCGGGATAGACCTGTCCAGTGTCGCGGTCGCGCGAGATCGAGATGTATCCGACCATGTGCTTCATTCGTGCTGCCGAGATCTTGTAATCGAGTCCGCCTTTCCACGGCAGCCAGATGAGCCAGGATGACGGGATCATGTTTGTCGCTTCCAGCTTGATTCCGTGGCCATTCCCGTCTAGGTTCTCGTACTCGCTGACGACTGCTGTCAGAATCGCACCTTCCCAGGGTTTGACTTCTTCTTTGTGGATGGCTTCAATTAGCGACACGGGATGCAAGTGGAGGTTTCGCCCGATGTGATAATTCTTGACGCCGGAGCGGAGGAGAAGCAACGGGCTCTGCATCGTGCCGGCAGATAAAATAACCCTCTTTGCGCGAATTATGACCTCACGCTTCGTCACTGAAGGCCCGGCAACGCCTCCGTTTACGTCGCGAGAAGCCCAAATGCCCTTCACACCAACTGCTGTTTTCTTCCCATTTTTCATTTCGAATAAGATTTCTTGCGCGCTAAATCCCTCGATGAATTTGGCACCGGCTCGGGCTGCGTCCGGAAGGAATGAAACCACAGGTCCCTGTTTCTCACACGATCCGCAGCCGAGTGTGCAGTGGCCACAGTAGTGCTGTTTGCCTCCTGTGTTTTGCGGTACGGGCTTATTGGTCCAGCCGAGCTTCCTTGCACCTTCTAAAAGGGCCCTGTTTGTGTAGTTTTGCTTGACGTAGTCAGCTGATACGCCCATGCGATCACATACGCGGTCCAGACACGTCTGGAATTCTGCTGATGTGAAGAAAGGGAGACCTCGCTCCGCCCATTCTTTGCGAACGTAGCCTTGGGTTTGAAGAGATGCGGACCAATTGACCGTGCCTCCACCACCCCAAGCCTGCCCTGCTACCACGCTCACGGTGGTGTCATCCGCTGGTCGATGTTAGTCGATGTTAGTGTAAATAATGTTTATAGAAAAGGCCATACAAGATATGAAAGCTCCATTCATGAACAAATGGTTGAAAGCGTCTGCCTCTCTCATGGGAAAATGTTCCGGAGTCCAGTGGTACGACCTCTCAACAACAAGCACTCGATGTCCAGCTTCCGAGAGGTTCTTTGCGCTGACTCCTCCACCGCACCCACTACCAATAATGACTACATCTGTCTCAATGGTCGCCGGACCGCTTCCTGGTGGGACCTGAATGAACTCGTAATCGAATCCTTTGCCTGGAGTCATGCCAACTGGAACCCGCGGATAGCCGAGCACACGAGGGAGAGTTGGGCTGACTTTTAGCCAGGTTTGCTTAGAGAGCATCGTCAATGACCGATAGAGCTGTCGAAGTAGTGGCAGCCTTGCTGTAGCCCAGCTTTGGACAATGGCCTCGCGGATGTGAGTTGGCTGCTCCGAAATTGGGGTTGTGTATCCTGTCATCACCAACGATCCAGCACGGTTACTGAATTGCGTGTTAGTGTTTTGAGTCATGTGGCTGTTACAGAGGACATGCCTGATCAACACTAAGATGGTGGAACACTCATTGCATTTTTTTTTTAATTTTTGAATAGAGATTCATGACTAGTAGCTGGGATATATGGATCTCAAAGACAGTGTAGAGTAGTCAGCGAAACGATCCTGGCTTACTTGAGAATGTTCAGGACCAAAGTCAGTTCCTTCTTGGTACTCTGCGGCATGTATAACCCGAACAAACGGTAAAGCGTCTGTTGGAATGCAGGGTCCGATGACGCATTTTCCTTCAGGTAAGCCGTTACAACTGCATCGTCCGTCCCCTGTGGGGCGAGCCCTTTCAACGTGTTCGAGGCTGTAGAGTAGCCATTATCCGTAATGGCCAGCTCTAAGCTTGGATTGGCCTTAGTGAAGGGCTGAATCGATGGTATAACGGCGTCGGTAATGGCTAGGAGTGTCTTCCATTGCGCGGGGGTCAGAGGATCAACCTCCGGAAGAGGCTGAAGAGGCGCGGCCTTTGGCGTAGCCGTCCCAGTGGGAAGAGCTGACATATTTGGAGAATGTCGTGAAGCTTGCTTCCTCGAGGCTCAGCCTAGTCCATCAGTGGGCGTTATAGATGTTTTTGTTGTTGACCGTCGGCCAGTTTGATTGGCTGTCCCCGGCTCACATCAGACATCAACTGCACCCAGACACGTCCGGTGGTTGGCGTGTTTTATTAACTTTCCCTTAAACAACAAAAATACCAAAACTTCCCCTTCAAAAAGGCCGTGCAGACGTGGCTGCGCTAACCACCGGAATTGACGAGAGGGTGTAAGATGCATAAATGGGGTCCAATGGCTCCCCGCGCTTTCCCAAGCCGATCCAGCGGGGCATGAGGTGAATACGTGCGTATGCGGAGGGCATCCGTCTGTCACACATACAAGTGCGGGAGACGCAGGCCTAGCTTAGGTAGTGTTGTGCCTGAGGGACTTGAATCCTGACGAACCGAGGGACTTAGCAATGAAGCTCGGACGTTCTGTTTATCTCACCATCACGTGCAGATTAGATAAGCTTCTCTCATGATCGTTTGACATGCAGTCCAATTTTTTGGTAGAAGCGAACGCTGGGAAGAATGAACGGTTTTACTAAAATTTAGGCAATATAAAGTTGTAGAGCCTAATAAGATATTTAAAATAGCCTGGCAGTTATTATCCTACGCAAGTGGCGTCCTACCACCAAGTGATCCGTGCACTGGCAAAACAACAATTAAGCATCCCAACTTAATCCGATTGGGCTGAATCCTATCGATAATAGGGGGAATTGTACCGTTGCAAGGGATTGGATTTAGGTTCCTATTTTATAGTTTTTATATAAAAATAGATTCATATAAAGTTTCTATATTAATAATAAAATAACTGTAAGGCATAATTGCCAGGTAAACGGTAGGGGGCAGGCAAGGCGAGCAAGAGTTACAGGAGTCAATGTAAGAGGACGATATGGCAAAGAGTATACCTAAGGCAAGCCTCGTACAGGAAGGTGCCTATCAGGAGGGCCAAGCCTAGCCGAAGGCTAGGCCTTGACTTACCCCTGAGTAGCCCTCGGGCAAGCTCGGGCAATAGGGATTTTATCCCTTACAATAACTAAGAAAAATTAAGTAAACAACTTAATACTATATTATTCTCTGGGTTCTTTTAATAAAATTACTTTTTAAAAATATAGAAGTTATAGTTCTTACTTAATTTGGGCTCGAGAATTGTTATATAGCTTATATAGAAATCCAAATGGGAGACTAGGCCTACGGTGAAATTGATCAGAAGTAGTAAGCGTTGTGTCGAGCAGCTGGGGTCTGGAGACCCGCATCACCCGGTTCTAAGCGAGAGGCAAGCTGGAAGGCGCTCTGATTGGACAGAGATAAGGCTCCAGTCACCGGGCCCCAAAGCGGCAATAGCAAGCTTGGCGTGCAGCGGGTGATCCGGGATGATCCCGGTGGAAGGAGTTCCTCCCACGAGGCGGTTCAAAGTGGGCAGGTGTCAACGAGATAGAATTGCTGAGAGAAAAGGCGGCCGTGTGCTGTCATGACTGCTCCGCGCGGGCCGAAAATCGTGGCGAAACACCACATAACATCACCACTACATGAATCATAGCGGTTTGTCTTGGGCTCTATAGCCGGCCATTGTCGGCCGTGGAGCGTGAGCAGTTGCCCAAAGAAATTAAACCGCTTTGGCTTCCACGGTAGAAGCGCTCCGGTGGTACCCACCTGCTGCAGGCATCTCGACTGGACGGAACTGCCCAGAACAGCCATCGTTCTGATTGATCGTGGACCCTTCAGCCTCGATGTGCAGACCGTTATTCTTTATTTCTCTCCACCGTATTCCCCCGACCATGCAGTGCTGCAAACCAAAGAACCGCGCTGTCAGAGCGTTGCCGTCCTGCGAGTAATGCTCTGCTAGCAATTGCCTTCAGCAACGTATCGATTAGGTCCTCGTTGCCCCTTCACTCATCCTTATCGCTCACCGCGTCCACGCCTGCACGTCAGCGTCGCCAATCGCCGTTCGACCTCAACAATCGCCAAACCTCAGACCAGTGTCTTTTTAGCAGAGCTCCCCAGCCTGTACAGCCTACAGCCTCTCTCTCCTAGCTGTGGGCCTGCTGCAGAACCGACTGTAAAGCCTCCTGCTTCGACTGCTCGACCAGGACTCTCACCTCCGACACTCCTACCTCGTCCCTACTCTTTTTGCCTCTTGCGAGCACACGATCCGTCACCGTGCTTGAAACGAGCCTCCAGATAACAACCCGATTCACTTCGATTCACTTCGATTCACCTCCCGGAGCTTCCACTCGACTCCCCGGAGCCCTCCGACCGTCTTAATATCTTAATTAATACATCTCGCAGCGTTGCGCCGTTGCAATACCTTCTACACTCGACACTCCCACCATGGCTGCCGATTTCTCGACCGCACCGGCTGTTGTATCTCCTCCATCGTTCCAGCAGCATGCCTACAAGACATCCGCACCCTACACACCCATGACTTCGGGGACAACTACTCCCGCAAACGTCTCGCCTACATCTCCACGAAATACCGGCAACCTCTCGACGCTTCACCTTCACACGCGACCTCCCAAGTCACCACTCTACGTGCCAGCCGTGTTACGGCCGACGGAGAAGCCTGCTCGGCAGTCGCCACCGAAGAATGTGGACTCTGGCTTGGATAGTGTCGATAGCAGCTGGAGTGCATCAGGACGGCGTGCGACAGGTGATAGTCTGGAATCGGGCATATCTAGAGTTGTCACCGAGGAGTGGAATGAGGAAATTCAGGGTCCAGTGACGGGACCTCCGTCGCGAAACCACTGGAAGGTACGTATTTCGCAACATTTCGCAACAGTCTCGCAACAATCTCGCAACAATCTCGTACTTCTACCACTCTGTTAGCGTACTATTGACATGTCGCGTGCTTTCCTTTGTATTGTTTTCCTCACCCTTCCACCTTTTTTTGCCGTTACGTACAATCCTCCTCTAGTGCCGGGCTGGATTTCTTTGCGTTCCTCTTCGCGGGTTTTCGGGATTCCGCACAACTTTGCGAAAATGCGAAAGTGCGAAAAGCGCGAGAAGTCTGTGGTTCCGTGTAACTCGGAGGTAACAGCGGCGCACTCTCCCTTTTCTAATGAAGCGAGACCCTTACGACTCCTGTTGACTGAATTGCGCCATCCCGCATTATAAGGTCCACGAGCCGTCTCACTCTTTCATTTACCCCCACGCTAACTCCTTTCGCCTACGCGCAACTGGCCCCATTCATCACACCTTCGCTTCCCCACTTTTTACTGTGCATCTTTATAACCTCAAACATGCTCTTGTCCAATCATGCTGACTCTGTTCAAACTCCAGCCTGACAATTCGACTTCCATCTGCAGCGCCTCCGCTTGCCACAAGCCTTTCTCCCTCTTCGACCGTCGACACCATTGCAGACGCTGTGGTGGCATTTTCTGTGGCGCCCATAGCTCGAATAATGTTCGACTGAACCAGCATGCTCTTTTCCACCCCTGTGGTTCGTACTACCGTGCTTGCGACCGCTGCTTCAGTAACTACAGAGACTGGGAATCTCGGCGAAAGAGCATTGCGAGTAGCGAGAACTCTGGGAATAGCAATGCAGTTTGCATCGACTCTCCTACTGCTGCCAAACGCCCCGATGCACTGCGCGTTGGGAGCCTGGCCTCCAGCGTACCATCAAATTGGGCTTGGAGTACCTTCTGAACCGGCCACTCCTCTGAATCGCTTCGAGCGAATCGAATCGACTCGATTTCATGGCGTTACGGTAATTATACCCACAATACCCATTTCTCACAGACTCAACATCGTTCCTGCTTCTCCATTCCCACCAATGTTTCTGCATCCAGCCTCTCAACGGCCTGGCATCGGCGTCTTGGCGTTTCTAGGCGTGCATTTTCTCTACGATTTCCGCTTCAGCGAATTCTTCCACAGACGATATCCATCCTAGACATCCTGTATTGTTTTTTTTCTTCGGGTTTTATTTTCAACACGACCTGCGTCTATCCCAGATCATGGTTTGTCTTTTTTTTTTATAAAAAAAGAAAACTGCTGCAGCTGGTTGCTCATCTAGAATTTCGTCTTATTCTACCCTTCGTTTAGAAGAAGGGGATTGGACCGGAATGCGGCGCTTGGTGTTTGGTGTCGGCGTTGGAGGATCTCTGGTTTGGGATTGCATGGGCTCATTCTTGTGTAATGCTGGTTTCTTTGTGACCAGGGCGTTCGGGAAGATAGGCTGATTATGAGAACCACGGTGTCCGTATAATGATAATGGAGATGGTAAATATAAATGGTTCTACCGTAAGCTTTTAGTGCTTGTATGAGCGATCGTGCTTGCCGTCAGTACTCTGTATGTAACAATATTGTGCTGGTGGAATCTTTGTGTTCAGTAACTCATCGTTTGACCCATTGTGCTTTGAAACTGAGGAAGTAAAGTATGGGTTTAGGATTTCAATCCCGGTAATCGGCGTGGCGTTGGAGGGCTGTCTATTTCGAAAACGCTAAGTTTTTCGGCCAAGGTTGCATAAAAAAGCTATTGATAGTCGAATTATCCATCCTTAAGTAGGAGCCATACATGCAGAGGATATTGAAATAACGCACATATAATATACAAAATAAAGGCCTGCTTGCTGAGGGTGCTGAACACTCAAAAAAAAAAGGTGAAACGTGAAGGGAAAAGAATTGCAAAAATCGACAAATATAAACGTTTCATTGGTTGAAAATACTAATATTCTATCACCGAACTTTACCCAGGGATCCAATATTTTTCCTCAAGGTGTGCTTCTCCTAGTAGTTACTACTCACCCCAACACTGACTACCATCGACTCAAAGAGCTTCTGAGCTCCCCTTCGCCATACTCTCTCTATACCTAAGGGCCTCAGAGGTCTTTGCGGCCCGGCGTTGGACCTCACGTCTCCAATTTCGACGATTCCTCCGCGACATGAGCACCTCCGACGCCGCACCCGCGGTTCCAACTCCACCCCCTCTTGGGAACAGCAATGGAGCAGCCTCGTCAAAGCCAGCCCAAAAGGCAAAGCTACACGGCCGGGCATTCTACGAGAGTCTCGGGAGTCCAAAATTCATCCTCGCGCCCATGGTCGATCAGTCAGAATTCGTACGCCCCACCAATTCCCCCACCAACATACAAAAAATTTTCCTAGATACAAGAATCTCCAGCCTAACGACACCCTAAAACCAGGCCTGGCGCATGCTCACGCGCACCTTCCTTCCGCCGACCCACTCCAAGTCCCTCCTAGCCTATACGCCCATGTTCCACTCGCGCATGTTCGCCGACACGCCCCCTTACCGCGCCTCGCACTTCCAGCCTCTCAAGACCGCACTGCCCTCGCCGCCCCCAGATGCCTCCCCCCACATACCGCAGGTCCCCCCGGCCGCCGCGGACCGCTACCTAGACGGCAACCCGGCGCTCGACCGCCCGCTCTTCGTGCAGTTCTGCTCGAACACCCCCGCGGACCTGCTCGCGGCCGCGCGCCTCGTCCAGCCCTTCTGCGACGCCATCGACCTGAATCTCGGCTGCCCGCAGGGGATCGCGCGGCGCGGGCACTACGGGGCGTTTCTGCAGGAGGACTGGGGGTTAATTTCATCCATGATCGGCACGCTGCATGTGGAGCTGGACGTCCCGGTTACCGCGAAGATGCGGATTCTGGAGACCAAGGAGAAGAGCCTGGCGTATGCGCGGATGGTCCTGGAGGCGGGCGCGAGCATTATCACGGTGCACGGGCGACGGCGCGAGCAAAAGGGGCACAACACGGGGCTGGCGGACTGGAGCGTGCTGCGGTATCTGCGCGATAATCTCCCGCCGGAGACGGTCATCTTCGCGAACGGGAACATCCTGCAGCGGGGCGACATCGACGCCTGTCTGGAGGTGACGGGCGCGGACGGCGTCATGAGCGCCGAGGGCAATCTGTCCGATCCGACCATCTTCGCGGACCCGGTGCCGAGGGGGGAGGAAGGGCGCGAGTACTGGCGTGGGCGCGACGGGAAGGGCGGATTCAGGGTCGACGCGGTCATACGACGGTACATGGATATCATATACACGTACGTCCTGGACGTCGCGCCGCCCGCACGCGCGCCGCTCTTCCTGCCCTCGGACCCGACCCCCGGCGCCATCCCCGTCTCCGTCCCAGACCCAAACCCCTTCCCCTCCAACCCGCCGGGACCGGCCGGAGACGCGCCCGCGCGCCCCCGCCCGGAATCCCCCGCGTCCGCCGAACCCCCCGCCAAGAAGCAGAAGCGGAGCAGGGCGGACAAGAAGCTGCAGAGGGTCGGCAACCCCAACCTGGCCGCCATGCAGGCGCACCTCTTCCACCTGCTGCGCTCGCTCGTCTCGCGGCACCACAACGTGCGCGACGCCTTGGCGCGCTGCCGTGTCGGGGACATTGCGGCGTTTGAGAACGTGTTGCAGTTGGTGGAGGAGGCGGTGAAGGGGGGATTGGTGGAGTATGAGAATGAGGCTGGGGATGAGGGTGCGGGTGCTGGGGTGGAGGGGGAGGGACAGGGGGAGGGGGAGGCTGAGGCTGAGGTCGATCCGTACACGTCATCGCTGGCGGCTGTGGCGCGGTGTAAGCGGCCGTGGTGGGTGTGCCAACCGTATGTGAGGCCGTTGCCGAAAGAGGCGCTGGAGAAGGGTTCGATGACGCTGAGTAAGAAGGAGAAGGCGCGGTTGGCGAAAGAGGAGGCGGAAGTTAGAGCAGGGAGGGTTGAGAAGGTGGAAGTGGTGGAGGAAGGGCCAGATGGGGTAAAAGATGGGAGGGAGGGGAGGGAGGTCAAAGTGCCTAGGGAGGGCGTGGTCTGTGGGTGAAGAGTGGGAGAGGGTTTAAAGACTTTAAGATTCGGGGTTGATGGAGGGGAGATGTCGGGCGTCAGGCGAAGATACGCTGAGTGATGACAGCAAACGCGAAGCACCTGTTCACTAAAGACGTCTGAGGCAATAGCCGGAGAACACACAAGAAGCAATTCCAGCACAATCGTCCTAATTCCGAAGAGGGTCGGTTTTGGAAGGCAACTCGATCTCCCGATCCTTTCTGATATCAGGGGACATGAACAGTCAAGCTAAGTGTCTAGTTGGCTTTAGGTGTCTACGATACTACGATGGTATCAGGGAGCTTCGCTCTTTAGAAGAAAGCAAAGCACCACTATCCCCCGAGCTGTTATTATAATACTGTAACTAAGTATCGACTTAATTTACTTTAGAGTCTTAATCGAGATACCGCAAGGTGCCAAAAGAACTTCTCTGTAAGATTATCAAGATATCGGCTTGTTCATATATTATGTATTCTTAAGCCGCTTTAATCCAGCGAGCCCCTTCCTAGCGTGGCCAACTGGAGCGTTCTATCGCTACAGCGCTTTATCTTTAGTATACTTTAGATTAATAAGTAATAGATAGCGTGTGCCGTAAGTCAAGAAAGCGTTAAGAAGTATAGGCATGTGTATAGCTTCTTCCTTGCTACCCTTAGAGATAGAAAAGAATGCAGAAATATGGGGAGACCACGGTTTTTACTAATCTAGAGAGATTCTCTCTATTTTCCAATTTTAAATTAGTTGCTAAACTCTAGAAGCTAGAGATAATAGCTATGTTTTTAGCTAAGAAGGTACTTTACAGTAGAGTTTCTAGGGCTAGAACTAGAGCTAGAACCAACTGCTAATTCATCCCTGTCTTTATCAATCTCACTCAAAACACTATGACTAAGGCGAATGAGGCATCAGCGGCAAAGTCGAGACTAGCCCCACCATCTTCGCTCTAGGTGGGCTAATGGCAGAAAGATTCTCCTGCCAGACCAATTCAAGTGCAGTAGCGTTGGGTATTTTTAATAAATTGTTTTGTGGTGGAGAAATGCAAGGAATAGTTAAACGGCATCCAAAATATTATTTGATTTGAAAGATTATTCCGTAGCTGGCCTCAAATAGCTCTTAGGCGTGAAAACACAAAGAACAGTAGGAGATCCCACCAAGCTTGAGCTGCGAGAAATGCAACCACCCAATTTGGCTGTGCCAATTCTGGAAAGAAATTTTTGTATGAAAGCCGTAAGACGCAGTGCGTACCCGCCAATATCAGCTTTCCAATAACACTTGTCCAAATAATGATCTTTCGCTGAATTCTTGGCCCACCGACCGCATCATAAGAGATGAAGAAGAGGTAGCCGGCCCAGCAACCGAATGAAACGACGAGGCACAGCGACGCGAAGTATGGCAGGAGGGGGACCGGAGACTAGGGACGGACTAAGATGAGAAAAAGTTGGATGGGGGTTATAACCTTACCAGATCCTTGTCTGCAAAGCTTTGATATGCCCAACCCGTAGAGACAATAGCAGCACTCGCGAAAATGATAAGGCTCCCGGTTTGGATTACGGGTGCAGCATAAGTAATAACACGTTGATCTCGGCGCCGTGCAGCCGAGGCGTAGGATGGTAAGAGTGGTTCAGTCGACATGTCCAACGCGATCTGCTGCTAATGGAAAGATGTTGTTTCTTGTTTGACTGCTCTGGGCAGCGTAAGTCCTTCGAGGGGCATTTCACCTGCCTCGAGCCAGTCTTGGCATTGGCCCGTGTATCTCACGTGTTCAACGTGATAGCTCCCTTGCTGCCTTTGCCATTTCACAAACAAAAACTTCAATAATCAAATTTTACTTTAGTCTTGTGAAAATATACTAATCAATGCCTATCTAAATGCCTGTCTTGATGCGTCTAGGATAGAATTAACTAAAGAGAGATTTAAGTTATAAAGTACTATTCTATAGACCAATTAAAGACGTCGCTCAAAATTAACTCAGTACATATAAGACGAGAAATAAGCAAATTTTCCAAGGAAAATTTCTGAAATTGCCGACCTACGGCCGGCAATTTGCAGTTCCTTGGAAAAGTTTACTTATTTCTCGCGCCTGCGGCGGGCTTTTGTCCTTTGGGACGAAGTCCTTTTAAAAACTAAGTAGCTGCCTACTACTGCCCTGCTACTGCCCTGCTGCCCTGCTGCTGCCCTACTGCCGCCCTTCTACTGCCCTTCTACTGCCCTTCTACTGCCCTGCTACTGCCCTGCTACTGCCCTGCTACTGCCCTGCTACTGCCCTGCTACTGCCCTGCTACTGCCCTGCTACTGCCCTGCTACTGCCCTGCTACTGCCCTGCTGTCCTGCTGCCCTGCTGCCCTGCTACCCTACTACCCTACTACTGCCACTACTGCCAATGCTTTCTGCTAGGAGAGTAGCAATACCTCCGGATATATAATATTAGTAGTTACAGCATCCCCGTTCTACGGCAGTAATAGTGAAAGCCCAGCTATATCCGTTACTCTTAATAGCGCAATATATAGCTGCCCATGGGTAAAGACCGGGTTACGTAAATTAACACTAATAAAGTTAAAAGACTGCCCTTATAACTTGTTTATGGTTATAGCAAAGTATAGCTGGATTAGAAACTGCCTTCTACTAATAATAAACGGCAGTTCTCCTTCCGTAGAGGTAAGCTTAATATAAGAAATTAGCCGTAGCTGGTTATAAAAGCTGCTACTAAGTATCTGAGTTTTAATACAGTGGCGGCCTAGGCGCGTGATAACTATATAGGTGCCGTTACAGAGCCCTTCCTAAGGGTAGAGGTTCCGTAAAAGGATTATAGGCGCGCCTACCTTTAGGGAAAGCTTTGACGGAGGTAGGCTCTTAGGGTTAAATGTTTGCAGAAGCTCTGGTGGCAGTAGTATAACATTACTATTATCTTCTTCTCTATTTTGCTCTATAGTATTTATAGAACAAAAGGTATTTAGGGAGCCGTGGAGCCGTATAAGGATAGCGTTATTAATTTTAGCCATAGTATTGTTATAAATAGTTAGGATAGCGCGATTGCGAAAGGTATTAGGAGTAGTATATTTCAGCCAGGCAGGTATTAAGACAAATGATATAAGCTAGCTGATAGGTAGAGACATAGAATTGTATGAGTGATCTGTTTTATTTAAGGTGGCTCTAAGAGCCCTAATATACATAACGAAATAACCCTAGTTCGACCTTCGGTGTCCGTAGTCGTTCGGTGTCCGACACCTTAGCAGTAAAGCTACCTCCGTGGCCAACACACCCCTTTAGATCTGACGTAGAGCGGCAGAGCTGAATTACCGGATTAGGCAGTCGGGATAGACGACCTAGTAGTAAGCTTTGCTGTTGTCCGAGTGTCAATTTATTAGATGTCTGATATCGCGGAGCCCTACCACTTCGATAAATTTTTAATAATTTTGTTTTAAGAGAGCTTTAGTTAATCCATCTGTAGCCATTTCGCTCGTTGGTACCTATTGTATAACGAAGCTTCCGTTTTGGACCTCTTGGCAAAGCTAGAATTAATGGATATCTATATGTTGGAGTTTTGTAGATACTATAGGAGTCTCTTTTGTCACGATCCGTACTGACTACTGATTGTCGCAATTAATAATAACGTCCTATTCTAGATCGAATCTAATGGCTTTGAATATCCGAACCATATGCTCAACCTCCCTACCAATGTGTGAGAGAGCTAGGAGTTCTGCCTCCGTAGTAGACTTAGTAACTGCCTTTTGTCTAGTTGCCTGCCATGCTATAGGCCTATTAAACAAGCTTATTAAGAAACCCTATAAGCTCTAACGTGTTGGGGCATTGTTAGCAAAGCTAGTATTAAAAGCAGCTTTTAGAACCTAGTTTATTTTATACAGTGTAATAGTAGAGAACTTGAGAGTAAGGTATCTAGTATTATAGAGATAGGTAAGCAATCTGTTAATCTCCACAAGATAAGCTGGCAATGGATTTTATAAGAACTTAGCTAGCCTACTGACAGAAAAGGCTACGTCTGGTTATATAGTAGATGCTGGATATATTGCAGAACCTATACGGCATTAATATCCTTTCATCTAATTCGGCGTAGCTTCTCCCTCATACGGTGTCAATTCCTGGCCCAATAGTGGTGTAGTTAATGGCTTCAGATATTCTAGATGGTATATTAAGACTAGCTTCTTAAGATACTAATCTAGACAGAGCTAGAGCTTTCCTTTTTATCAATCTCGCACGACACGAGTATTTAGGAATGACGTAAATTAAGGTATTTTGCGTATCTCAAATTAATCTTATAGCTGCTTTAGGATGTCCTCTATCTACTAATAACAGCTCAGGTGTCCTATAATTAGGATATCGTTAATGTAGAAGAACATAAAGATAGGTTTAGTAGGGTGTATATAGAGACACGGCTTGTCTGGTACAGCTTTTAAACCTATGCTTTGCAGAGCAGCAGACATTTCTAAAAACTACAATTTAGGAGATTTCCGTAGTCCATATATTGCCTTTCTTAGACGGAGGGAGAATCTAGGTAGTAGGTCTATACCCTTAGGGGGAATAAGGTAGACCTTATTATTAACCAAGGCATTAACAAAAGCGTTAACGGCGTTAATCTATATAACGTCTAGGTTAAAGCCAGCAATAAGAGTGCAAAGTAGACGGAAGGTTTAATAGGCTACCGTTATAGCTTTAACCTCCTCTTATAAGACTGCTTAAAGGTCTTCGCGGATAACTAGACGAGCTTTAAATCTCATAATAAAGCCGTCCAAATCTTCCTTGTACGTAAAGACCTACATAGTAGGAAGTTAATGGACCTTTTTAACTAGTTATACCTCGTCCCAGGTCTACTTTCCTGTTAAGGCCTTCGTCTTAATATAAGCAGCTGCTTTAAACTCTATAGCGTACTTATAATTAAGCATTTCTTTCTATAACTTTGGTGGTAGTGGAAAGTTATCTTAATATCCATACGTCTTTATAGCAGCAGTGTAGAAAGCGTAAGCCAATAGTATTATATCTAGATTGATAATATTATTACCGTTATTAATTTAAACCGTAAAGGCTCGTTATTATAGATCCTAATTTAGTATATCTTTCTTCTTTGCTATAGGCCGCTTTTTATAGCTAGAATGTCTCTTACCCCCTAACAATAAGCCTATTATCGTCTAAGGTTCAGAATGAGATGTAGGATCTACAATTAGTGGTTTAGTGACATTAGAAGATAACTAAGTAGTAGATAGTGTCTGTGGCGTAGATGCTATAGTAGATGGTAATTACTAAGGCGTTAAAGACGCTAATAGTATAGACAGTCCTGGAGTTAGCTCTAGGGTAGATAGCTAACGGAGTTCTTCTATTAAGATCTAAATGCTTTTTAACATAGGAGTAACGTTAATATTTGCCAAATACGGCAGTCTTACATCTAGTTCTTTGTTAAAGTTCTCTATCTAGTCCTTACTGCCATCTTAAAGATTATCTAGTAGGTCCTAGACTTACTAAAAACAATCCTTTTAAGCCTGCGAGATAATAAGGTGTTTTGGTATTTTAAAAGATTAATATCTCTTTAACTTATCTATTCGTACATTACAAGATTAGATAATACGGTTAGTGGTTAGTATCTATACCCTATAAATATTTAACGCTTCTATACCAACAAGATAACCTATTTAGGCTTATAGCTCAAACTTTGCCTTCCTAGGAATGCCGTGTTTAATAAGCACATAGGTTAAAGATCCGGCTACACGAAGTCCTACTAGCCATAGCTTCCGTTTATAAAGTATCTTAAATAGAGTCTTCCAGTTAATAGACTTAATGGGAGTTTAATTAAGTAGGAATACTGCTAGAAGCATAAACTCGGGCTATAGATCCATAGGTAACTTTGCTTTAATAATAGCAGTCCTTGCTTATTTAGAAATGGCTCTCCCTAACCTCTCTGCAGGTCCATTTTAAGCCAGGGTATACAGTGTCGATTGCTCTATAATACCTCTATTAAGTTAGATAAGATTCTTTACCCTAGCGCCTACACCTTGCTCTTTATCTATATACCAAATGCGGATACCTTAAGTATTAAATTTCTTCGCAAATGCTATTATTAATTTAAAGAGTGGGAGCAGTGTCTCTTACTCATAGTTCTTAATAGGAAAAGCATAATAGTACTTTATATAGTTACACCAAAAGTAAGCTACATATATGTCTCCATTAAACCCGTCTTCTTCTATAATAACATTAAAGTAAACACGTTTAAAAGGGTAGGTTCCCTTTATAGATATTCTGCGAGATGTCTGCTGTATTATCTTTACTAAAACACATAGTTTACAAAGCGGTATACTATACGGAGTCCTTCCTCTGTCTATCTTAACCACTTTAACCCCATCTGCCGCAGTTGGTAGATAATCCACTGACTCTATATTACAGTGTAGTAAGCGTTAATGCCATACTTTATTATATGCTAAGGTCTCAAAGAATCTGGTAGAGGTAGCGTAGGCAGTAGGAGTAGGTGGTAAGTAGGTAATAGCATTAATAAAGTAAAGGCCTCCGTATTCTATAAGGTTAGCAAATAGGCTTCCATTATCTTTATAGCGTAGATAGTTCGTAGATTAGTTAATAATTATTCCAACCCTATAGAGCTTTACTGCGGATATCAGATTAGTATAAAAATATAGAGCGTATGCTACGTTCCTTAATATCAGATACCAAGTTAGGCGTTATTTACCCACCTTAATTACTAAGTTAATATCACCGTATCCATAGATTTCTGCCCTAGAATCTCTAGCTATTGCTATAGACATATATGGCTTAAGGTTACGGAAGTATCTAATATTATTGCAAAAGTAGGTGTCTGCCATAGTGTTATACCCCTAGGCATTAATTAACGACAGATCCAGATGTTCCTTTAATAATAACAATAAGTAGGATGTTGTTATAGCAGCCGCTATAGCTCAGGGCCTATCCAGATCCTTGATCTTTTTAGAAGCTAACAAAGACGTCCTTGACCTAGGGCCTTCCCTCTCAATCTGTTTAACCCTTTTGTTATAATACTGCTTATTTATTGGGACCTTAAGCCATTCCTAACACCTCCTTAGACACTTGTTATTTAGTACAAAGTTTGGACCTCAAAGAGACTAAAACAGTTACTTGCAATTCTTTAACTTATAGGGTAGACCACAAGCAAAGCACTTTATCTTAGGCGATTAAGAAGGTACTAGGGTAATAGACGTTATAGGATCTGCAGATGGCTGCCCTAAGAGTATAGCATAAGCGTTACGTCCCGTATTTGGATGCTTATAGAGGAGGTTAAATTCCTTAATTATTATCACCATTTCGAGCTTCTCTAACCTCTTGGCTACCTTTTAAATAAAGGCATAATATAGAGCTGGACAGATCTCCTTACAGTCCTAGACAAAAGCTCGTACAACACTGTTTTCTATTGCCTCTATTAACCCTTCCTCTAGCTCTTCGCCGTTCTATATAATGGTAATATAAAGCTAAAGCCAGGATTCCAGAGTCTGGCGTTTAGGCCCTTGTTTCCGTTTCTTAAGATTATCTAATACCATCTGCTATAGCGTAGCTTAAGATGGCTTTGCTACCTTTTTTAGCTGCCTTAAAATTGAATATAGTGTAGTAAGGTTTTTAAAATATCCTAAGAAGTTGGTGCCTATAGTAGCATGCAACAATGCTGTAAAGGTGTGGATTTTCTCTTCCCGCTTTATATAGTCTTGTCTTTGAAGCTTATATAGCTTAAAGAGCATTCTCTATATCTCTAGAGAGTGCTAAGTTTGTTATCCTTGTTAACTCAATAACCCAGGTATAGCTATTCCAGTAGACGGAGTTGCTGCTGGAGCTATAGGAGCTGCAGGAGCTGCTGCTGGTGCTGTAGGAGCTGCTGCTGGTGCTGCGGGAGCCACTGCCGGTGCTGCAGGAGCTGCTGCTATTGAGGGTATATCTGGCTTAGTGTTTTCCTTAATTTCGTCTTCTGTCTTATTTGGGTCGACATAGTCCCAGATCTTTGCAAAACTTGCTTCTTGGCGGATAAATTGAAACTATAAAGGCCAGTCCTTTTAGGTCAGCAAAAGAGGGTTTTTAGAGTCCGTGGTTGCCATAGTGGCTTTTGTTTTTTGAGGTTCGAGAGAGGTTGCGTAAAGAGACGCGCTTACGCGTAAATGACGCGATATTTCGTGACGAACTATGCTTAAAGAGGCTTAGTGGTATTCGTCTGGTCACTAAGATCTTCCTGGTGCTCAGAAGGTTACCAGGCTTATAACTTTCAGCTAGGCAGGTATTAAGACAAATAATATAAGCTAGCTAATAGGTAGAGACACAGAATTGTACAAGTAATCTGTTTTATTTAAGGTGGCTCTAAGAGCCCTAATATACATAACGAAATAACCCTAGTTCGACCTTTGGTGTCTATAGTCGTTCGGTGTCTAACACCTCAGCAGTAAAGCTACCTCCGTGGCCAACAGTATATACCTGCGTAAGTAGTTGCGGAGGGTATATATGCTCTTAGAAGGGTTCCTTAGACCATAACTGGGCTATACTAGGCGGGATAGTAATGCTACTAGATAGGGATGTATTATAGGATAGGCTCTATACCTAAGCTGCGAACTGCTAATTAGCCTCACCCTAGCGGACACGCATATTTAACCGTAGGGACAGTATACGGAAGGTAGGCTAGAGGAATGACCGCTGCAGGCAGGCACCTATAATAGCTGCGCGGTTCCCCTGTGGGATAACAGGCAGTATTTAAGTAAAGTTGCCGCCTAAGATAGTAGGGAGTCCACTAAAGGTAGAGTTATTAAAACGGATGTCCGTAAGCATATAGTGCACGGCTTTAAAGTAGTAGCGGTGCTGTATTAGCACCTCGTCCTAAATAAGCAGAGAGGTACAGTGTAGAAGCTTAGCCAGATTTAAGCTTTTAGAGACATTGCAAGTAGACTCTTTGTATAGATTAATAGGTATCCGAAAATGGGAGTGGGCAGTACGGCCGCTAGGTAGTAGGAGGGCGGTAATACTAGAAGAAGCTATATAAAGAACAATCTTACCGTGCAAGCGGTAGTAGTGGCAGAGGCAGTAATAGAGAAACGTTTTACTAGTGCCTATAGGGCCCTAGAGGAAGAAGCGGGCCGTCTACGGATCTATATCTATAGCGGCAATAATAGTATTAAAGCATGCTGCCTAATCTGTATTTAGCTACGGGCGCAGCTTAGTAAACTAGCGTCCTTCCTCTATACAGTTATACTGTAGCTCTGCTGCAAGAAGCGGGTTATTTTGCTCCGTAATAATATCCCACTAGTACTAGAACTGGGGTAGGCTATAGTCTATAAGTGTCTTCTAGTAATCCGCAAGCATCTAATAGATAAGGTATAGGCCGTAATTAAGATGGATGTTATTGTCCTTGCTAGCTATAGGAGGAGCATTAGGTTAGCAGGCTAAAAAGTAAGGCAGATTATTATAGATAGACTGTTTAAAGCGGTCCTATAAAGCAACTGGCTCCGTAATAGGGCTATAAACTAAAGCGGTTATAAATAAGGAGCGTAGCTGGGCGCTAATAGCAAAAACGGCGGCCTCTGTTAAGTAATTAATCCACTTATAGTTATCCTTTAGGAGCCCTAGGGCCACGTAGGCGGCCTAGAAGGTTAGATAAACTATACTAGCAACAGTACAGAGGTCCTTAAAGGAGGTAGGGCTGGGAACAGACGTTAGTAGTAGCCGTAAGTAGAACCTCTCGCCTGTAATAGGACTGCAGTAATATATATAGCCTATTACAGTGCCTTGCTGGCGTAGACGCCACTCCTGTTGCTTTAGATGAAAGACATACCGCTTAGGGAAGCCTTAATATAGGCAGTTACGGCCATCCTTATGCTCCGTATTATACTTAAAGAAGGCTGTTAGTATAGAGTAAGAGAGCTTAAGGCGCTGCTGGATCTTCTTGGCGGACTAATTAGGCTAAAAGTATATGGACTGCTTATCTAGAAGGTGCACCGTAAGCTAGATTATAGGGGGGGACTTCTTATAAACAGAAAGCTTAAATAGCCGCTAAATAGCCTTAGAGGGGCTAATATAACAGCCCTATAAATACTTGTTTACCTCATCGCCATCTATAAGCTGTAAAGTAGTATAGTCATTCCCCTTGTATATATACTTATAGATATACTTAACAGACTTTATGGAGGCGTAGACCTTAACATTTATATACACATAGTACTTTGCGGTTAGATATGGGCAGTACGGAATAATCTAGCGGTTGTTTATTTTAAATGTAGCTCTAAGAGGCCCCAGTAAGCAGACAGACTATAACCGCCTATTATTATAATGGTGGTATTCTGGATAGCCGTCCTTATATATAACAGTAGTAAGGTTAAAAGGCCTAGGGTACCGCTTTAAGTAGATTAGCGGAAGGCCTGGCCCTAGCGTAACTATATAGGGAGTCTGCGGATTCTAGGAGCCGCAAGGGCCGTAAACTATTATTAACTTTATAATCTTAGTAAGTTAACTAGTAGGATCGTCCTCTGGCTACAGAAGCTCTGTGGATATAAAACGGTTAATAATAGCTAGGTCTAGCAGCCTATTATAGTTACGCGGATGCATAAAGAGTAGTAGGTATAAATAGGGCAGGCCCTATTTCTGGTACTTAATAGTCTAAACACAGCTGTAGAACTAGCCGAAGATCTAGACCCGTTTTAGGTTGTGTAGGAAGTGGTTTAGCTTTAAATAGAAGATATACATAACTAAATTGGGCCTATCTGTAGCGGTCTACCTAGGTAGTAGCTTGTAGGTAATCTCGTCCCACCTAGGGTTGGCAGTAAACGTAATAAATAGGCTTAGACGGCCGTATTTACGGACAATAGCTATTAAATCCTAATAGCACTGCCTAATAAAGCGAGCTCCGCCAAGGAAACTTAATAGAAGGACTATATGGCGGCCTAATAATTAAGGGTCTAGATTAGCGCGGGTAAGAGCATCCGTAACGCCGTTATATAGCTCCACACGGAGGTTAGGTTAGTAGGAGCGGATCTAATTAAGCTTATTCTGATTATATAGCGCCCATACATCTATAATATACTGCTAAAACAGCCGGCAGTAGGCAAAAGGGACCAACTTAGAGTTGTTATAGACGTGTAGGTAGAACCAAAAGTACGCCCACTGTATTAAACGGTCTCGCTGGCAGACTTAATTAGAGTTACGTAGCTAGAGACCCTAATGCCAGCCAGTATTACCGCGGGGGAAGAGCAGTACGTAGTGGAGCGGTATATATGCGGTATGCGTTAAGTTAATACAGCAGTAACGCGGCTGCTTATTAGGTACACAATGCTCTATAAGCACAATATTGCGGAAGCTGGCATCACTGTACTTATCTGGTATAATAACGGCCACCTTATTACTTATTGGGAGGTTCTTACAGCGCCAATTAGCACTAGCCTTTAAGATAAGCCGCATTTATAGGTTTAAGATAATCTGTAATAGGGCCGTTATGGGCTAAGCCTAAAGCCGTTCCCTTATAGTTTAATAGAGGGCGATAAAAGGGTTCCGTACCTTAGATAGCATAGTAATAAGGCACCGTAGAATAGTTACATCTAGCTGGGTATTAGGATGGGCCTATAGCTGGACATCTGTGGCATAACTGGGGTTGTAAAAGTATAGCTAGGCATACCACGGAGCAATATTGGTAGGAGGCTCTAGTGGGCCCTATAGATGGTAAAGCTTACTATATATCTGGAAGCAATTTAGGCCGCCCTGGGCTATACTACGGTTAATAACAGTACAGTTTACGGATGTAAAAGCTAACGCTGTATTATATAGGCGGAGCCGCTCCCTAAACTGCCTAGCAGAAGTAGTATAGGACTCTAAAAGGTTGTGTAGATAGTCTGGTGGAGGCTAAAATAGAGGGAGGTTTATATTACCGTGCTTACAGTAGGCTTCAAAGCGTGGATTGCTAAAGTATAATATACTAACACGTTCATCTATCCAATATAGGGCGGCGTAGAAGTTGTAGGCGATGTTTATAGGACTAAGATCTAGCTGCTCTATAATAGGGCGGATGGTAGTAGGACCATAATCTAGCTGCTCCGTAATAGGGCGGACCGTAGCAGGTCGCGGCTGGATTAATATAGGTGGTTGCGGCTAGACTAATACGGGCGGTTGCGGCTAGATTAATACGGGCGGTCGCGGTTGGATTAATACGGGTGGTTGCAGTTAGATTAATACGGGCGGTATAATAGGAGAAGCAGCGGCGGAAGCAGCAGCGGAAGCAGCAGCGGAAGCAGCAGCAGAAGCAGTAGCGGAAGTAGTAGCGGCTGTAGTAGCGGCTGTAGTTTGGTTTATAGGCTGCGGAAGGGTTGCTAAAGGTTGTTATCAGGACCGTCCCTTTCTTTTCTCCTATATATAGAGTTAGAAAGGTAGTAAGTAAAAAAAAGATTAAAAAGAACTAACCTTATAAGAGTTACAGGTCTTATACGGAGCTCTAAGAGGGTTCATTATAAAGTTAGCGGGAGGGCAATGCTGCCTACAGACAGTGCAAAATTTACAATCAGAAGGCATTTAGGCAGTAGGTAGGGAGAGCTTTAAGTAGAGCTTTAAGTAGGGCTTTGTGTAGAGCTTTTATAGAGCTTTAAGCAGTAAAGGGGATAGAAAAGAGGTTGGGGAATTTTTAATGGGGTAGTATAGTCTTTATTAGGTGACTAGCACCAAAACTTTTAACCAATCGCAACTCTTGCTTAAAATTAACACAGTATATTATAAGATATAAGAAGATTATAAGAAGATATTGTTTTTATTATTAAACGCTCTGTGCTAGAATTTTAGCAGAATTTAGTTAGATTAGTAGGCGCTTGGTTACAGGACAGAATACCTTTATATCTACTCCCTATATTTAAAAAATTCTATAGCGAAACGCCTAAGAGCTTATAGATATCTATTTAGTTATTAATATAGTTAAGTAACCTAATAAAGAGGTTAAGGTTGTAACGAAGCCTTATAGGAAATACTATAGTAAACTCGCTAATAGGCTAGGTATGTAGATATAGGGGATATTATTGCGGACACCTTGGGTTGCCCTCAGGACAACCTCCAGACGCCCCTTGGACAGACGCCCCTTGGATGGTCGCCGGTCACGTGCCGGGGGCACATGCCTATAGTATATAGTCTCCACAATCCCAAAGGCCTTACCTCTTTAAGGATTTGTCTCTCTCACTAATCTATCCTATTCTATAATCGTGTCCTTATAGCCCCCTATCTATAAAGTCCCCTTACATTTAAATCCTTCCTACTCTATTTAGAAGGGCAGCTAGCTTAAGGACCAGATTGTTTGTTTATATCTTTATTTACATCTACTATTCCTCCCTTAAAATCTTGCAATAACCTAATAGAAACTCTATAAATACCTTATAAAAAGCCATCGCGCTAAGGCAGAAAGGTCCCTTTAATAGCAAGAGATTATAATAATATAAACCTCTAGGTAAGATGGCCGAATAAGCCTTAACACCAAGATGTACTAAGAGCTTAAAGACTCTTACATATCTACAGTTACTAGCAATACTAAGGAAAATATAGACACCCTCTATAATGGTCGCAACACTACTAGAAAGCAGCTAGAACCCCTCCGGCCCCACTTAGGCCAATTAGAAGATTAAGCGCTAAAGGTAATACTAAGATCTTCCCCTAAATTAGAAATGCTAGAGGAATATACTAATATATCTAACTAGGGACCCAACCAGAACCCTCCCAGAAGACCACTAGCCTATAATTAGCATAGTAGTAACGTATAGACTGCTTATAAGCTAAGCGGGCTTACCCCTTTAGGTAATCTAACCTAACTACTAACTTAAGACTTAAGCCTTATAGGGAAACCCGTATTAGCTACTAGTACTAATACTACCTCTATAGCTAGAGCTTCCCTAGGTCTAAGGTTGGAAAGTTAAGAGCCCTATACTAATTTTCTCTAAGGAGGATATTAGGAAGCTGCTATAAGGCTCTTAGAAGCTATATAGGAAGGAGCCACTAATAAACATATTAGAAACCTTTAGGGGTAGGTCTAAATCTAGCAGAGCTTAATCTAGGCTAGACAAAATCTTTTATAACTTAGTTAAGGCTAAGGGCCTTCTAGGGGTTACTTAGTACCTACCTAAGAAGGTATAGAAGACTTAGAGAGGTATCTACGCAGTAAATAGAAAAAGGATATAGACTAACTAGCTAAGGCCTTTAGCAGTTTAGAACTCCGCTATAGACCCAACACCCAATAGCTAGATAATTGGGTTTATAAAGTAGATAACTTTTTTAAGATGCTAATGATATAAGATAATACTAAAGAGCATACTTAATAGATTATTAGTAAGATTAAAGACTAATCCCTAAACTAGATCGCACTTAATTAGCTTAACAAAGAGCAAATTACTATATAGCTGCAGCTATGAACCTTCTTAAAGAAATGGACTTAAGATTTGTATATTATATAATACAATAATATAGAACTATTCTGGAATGGGATACAGCTTAATCGCCACAATTTCTACCAGTTTATAAACTTTGTGGAAACTTATACTTAATTAATAGATCCGGAGCCTTTTAAAAATAAGGATAGTAGCATCCATAAAAATAAGAAGATTGGATTTATCTAGGCTAGAATTAAGCTAGCAATTTATAATAAAATAAAGCGCATAGGAGCCCTATTGCGGATCACTATATATATGGATTTTAAATAAGCGGTTCTAAACGCTAAGAATATAGTAAGGAACTAGACCTCTTCTAGTAAGAAGCTGGGGGGTAACTAAAAGCGCGGGTACTTTAGTAGCAATATAGGGCAGACCTAAGCTCTAAAGAAGCCGTTCTTAAAGAGAAATCCAGAATAATTAAAGTTAGGGACCTTAAATAATGGGAAAGACTCCTAGGGCCAACCTAATACCTATCTAGCATCCTTATAGGAACACTCTAAAAAGTTAAGAGAAAACTTCTTTAGAGGAAAACCTAATTGGAAAAACAAGTAGGGTAACAACCGCACTAATAATCCAAAAAAGAAAAGCCCTAGTCGCGGACCTCTTCTAGCTGTAACTAGGGCAAGATATAAAAGGAAAAACTCTCTATATTGCTGTTAAGCTGGAAATAGTACTCCTATAGGCAAGATATGTTCTAAGCACTATATAATAGTGGCGCCAAAATCAATCTTATATAATATAATTTAGTAAAAAAGCATAAGCTTATCCCATTGCTAAGGTGGTGGAAACCTACTATAGGGTTCCTAAATAAGCATCAGATTAAACTATACAGTGCCTATAAGCTTACAGTGTTAGTAGCCAATATATATAACCACACCAAGATAGTTAGCCCACAACCCTTCTAGGCGGCTAACTTTATAGGCTATAACCTTATTCTTGGATATCCTTAGCTTATAGAAGCAGATTTTAAGATACGCTTTAAAACAGGAGCCTTCAAATAGTGGAATAATAAAGAATTAAAAGGGCGTATTTTACTAATAAGCTCAAAAGACATCCTAGAGGATATAGCTCTAGGAGAAATAGTATACGCTCTACACCCAAAGAAGTATTAGATCCAACCCCTATTTTATAGTAAAATAGGTATAAAGCCTAATATAGGCAATAGCCCTTCTATAATAGATACTCTATAGGGAACCGCCAGATAAGTTACAGAGACACTATAGGGAGTCGGCAATCTTAAAGATCTTATAAGATACTTCCACTACTATAGGTTACTCTAGCTTAAGCAATACATAGAGAGTATGCTATAATACCTTAAACGCTATATCAAAGAGTTCCCTACCCTCCATTAGCTACCACATAAAACTATTTAACGTATAGTGGCAACCATATATAAACAGCCACTATAGCGCGCGACGCTACCTATAAGTGTCCTAAGGGACCTCTAGGACCTACCTAATAATGACATAAAGGACAAATGCGACCCTAATTTGTCGAATATCCTAAAAAGCCTAAGGGACTTACTAAGGGTATTTTTAGGTAGGTGAGCAAAAGTCCTTCAGCGGAACTTAGAATATAATTATATAATTAATCTAAAAGAAGGTAAATAACTACTAAATCTTCCTATCTATAACCTCTCTTATAAAGAGCTTAAGATCCTATAAAAGTATCTTAACAGCTTACTAGAAAAGGGATAGATACGGCCTAGTAAGTTACTGGTAGGCGCGCTAATCCTCTTTATCCTAAAACCAGATGGAACTATATGGCTATATATAGACTATCACAGTCTTAATAAGATTATAATTAAGAACCATTACCCACTACTATTAGTTAGTAAAATGCTAGATTAACTATCTAGGGCGAAGATCTTTACAAAGCTGGATCTATAAGACGCCTATTATAGACTCCATATTAAAGAAGGGGATAAGTGGAAGACTACTTTTAAAACCTAATACAGCCACTTTAAGTATCTGGTAATGCCCTTTAGGCTAGCTAATACGCCTATAATATTCTAATTATATATTTACAGAGCCTTAGGGGGACTAGTTAACCATATATATGTTATCTATTTAGATAATATTCTAATCTACTTAGAAGATAAGGATTAGTATAAGTAATATATCCGCGAAGTGCTGGAATGTTTAGATAATTAGGGCCTCTACACCAAGGCATTAAAGTATATCTTTAATACTAAGCAGGTTAAGTTCCTAGGGTATATTATAACGCCTATAGGTATAGTTATAGACCCAGTACAGGTATAGATAATTTAAGAGTAACTAGAGCCAGAGAGCTATTGGGATGTTTAAGTATTTCTAGGCTTTGCTAATTTCTATAGATGCTTTATCTATAACTACTTAGATATTACCTAATACCTATTTAACTATATTGCTAAAGCTTCCTAAGACCTGGCCTAAGAAGTAAAAAGCTTAAAGGTAAGAAGGAAGAAAACTAAGAAGGGACTAACTAAATGGTATAAACTATAGACATGGCCCAGAAAGATATAGGAAGCCTTTTAGAAACTATACACAAAGTTTATAAAAGCTATACTATTGCGGCATTTTAACCCAGATTAGCCACTAATAATAGTTACTAATGCATTAAATTTTGCCCTTATTAGTATCCTACTACAACCTAATAGGTATCTAGACGCTACCCAGCTCTACTAGAAACTAGTAGCATTCTATAGCAGAAAATTCTAGGGACCTAAAGTTAGGTATTATACTCATAATAAGGAACTGCTGGCTATAGTTAACTGCTTTAAATAGTGGCGACACTACCTTAAGCACGCAAGCCATACTACTTATATACTCTCAGATTATTATAATCTACGCTACTTTATAACTATAAAGGAGCTTATATCTTAACAAGCTAAATAGGCAGAGGAGCTTGCGTAATTTAACTTTAAGATTAAATATAAGCTAGGGGAAAATAACCCTGCTAATAAACTGTTATAACGGCCAGACTATGCCAAAGGCTTTAAAATAGGAGAAGGAAAACAGATAATAAATATCTTACTCCCTATATTATAGAACAAGCTTTAGGTATAGAATGCTCAAGCACCTATAGCTTTAAGCACTAAGTTTTAGGTGGTGCAAACCTTATTGGCTTCCACTAACATTCTAGCTAGTACCTAGTCCGTGGCTAATAAGGGTTAGTTAAGCGTAAGCAGCTAGTTAAGTATTAAGTATTTAGGACTCTTTGGCATAAAGGCGCTGTACCTTAACTAGGGCATAATTCTATTTATCGCGTAAGCGCTAAAGATTGCCATAGGCATTTAAAAGTTAGTATTTTAACTTTTTAGCGGTAGATTAAATACAGGACCCTATAATAAATTTAGTAAGGTACTAGACGCCTATAAAGACTAATAAGATATATATATTTAGTGTTAGAAATAGATTAAATATTACAGGACGACTATATATTTAATTTTATATATTTAGTATAAGAGGAAGGTTGGTAATTAGATAAAGCCATAATTGTAATATATACTAACTTTTTCTTCGCATAATAGGAATATAATGGTATAACTTTACCTAGTAAGAGGATAATAATCACCAGCTAGTTATAATAATTAGACAGTAAAGATTTAATAGGAGGTATTAAGAATAATAAAGGTTACTAAATTAAAGATAGGAATGCTATACCTCTAATAGACGATTTAGAGATATAAGATATCTTTAAGAATAAAGATAAAAAGGAGGGTAATAGTGTTATAGACCTTATATTAATAGTAGTACGGCTACTAAGAGAGGATATAAACGGACTAGTAGTAGAAGTATAGGAGTCGCTAGAACTAGTTAAACTATAGGATAAGGGGTAACTAAGTTATATAACGGATTATATATTATAACTTAGTACGCGAGTACGTAAGTATATAGATATGTAATAGACATACTAACGTACTAACGTACTAATATACTTAATTATTACTATAGAAAGGAGTTATGTATTTAAAGGACCATAGTCCCTACCTAGATAGTTCCTTTTTTATAGTAAATCTTAAAATATAATTAGAGTTAATCTGTTAGGCAACCACTCCACTAGTTATTATTACGTTATTAACTTCTTATTTACCTATATACCTAGCCTATTAGCAAGTCTACTATAGTATTTTCTATAAGGCTTTATTATACTTTCCATTTTTAAATAGGCTTTATAGGTGGCCTAAACTATTAGAATACGTTTAAAATGGATTATAGGTAGCTTATACAGCTCTTTAAGGTATTAGCTATTATATTTTAAATTGGTTTAAAATGGATTTTTAATAGATCTGTAATAGTAGGTAAGGTAGAAGGTAAGGTTAAAGTTTAACAAGGAAAGTCAAATTTGGTATAGTGGGCGGAGGTTTCGCCTATTGGGCCGACATTTTAGCGTAGTTATGCCGACCTGTACGTATAGTTTGTAAATATAATTGTAACGTGTTCCGCCCTACGTCACCATTTGGCTAAAAGATATAGAGTGCTTGCGAACTTGTTATAAGCGCGGCGGGATCTAATATATATACTTTTACAGCCTTATATTATGGAACCCTGCTATAAGGACCTCTATAGGAGAGCCCCGTGCTCTTATATACACCTTATGTATAGCTTATATTAGCTACGCGTAGGTATATTACCTCCTTATGCTCTTAACCCTTATAATTAATCGTGTAATATCTTATAGACTCCTAGAATATATATATTCTATAGCTACTACCCCCGTCTTATAATATTACATTACGCCTTTTTACTACTAACTCTTAGCTTATAACTAATTCTACGTCCCTATAATACTACAGGAGCTATTAGAAGTAGCGTATCTATAAGTTACCTTACTTTATACTTTTAAGGAACCTATAATAATAAGATAGTATTCCTTACTAGCTACTATATTAAATCTAAAGAATAACCTAATACTTATACTTAACTTATAACGCCAATTAATCCTAGGAGAATTTAATTTACTAGCCCTAGCCTTAACTCCTAAGGGGAAGCCTAGTAGCTTGAAAAATTATAACAACCTTAATAAAGTAGACACTAATAATATCTTATCTTTTATTAATTATATAACCATAGATAGGTAAGTAGAAAGATTACTATTTACTAAAAGTAAAATATAAGGCGTTAAGACGTTTATAAAAATGGTAGTACAAAAACCTAATAAATACTACTACCTTTTATAGAACTACTACCTAAAGCTTATATAAGCTAAGATACATACTGCCTAAAATTATAATATTATCTAAAACCTATAAGCTTATAAGGCGCTCGCTAATAATACGCGCTAAAAGACTAATAATAACCTTTATATGTCTAAACGCGACGTCTAATAGTTAAAGAAGGCTAAGATTATACTTATTGCTATAGTTACTAAAAAAAGAGCATAATTAAATACCTATAGTCTTAGCTTAATAAGTATATTTATAATAATGCTAGATACCTCCCTACTGTATATAACGCCACCTAAGTTTTTATGTCTCTAGTAACTTTACCTACTTAATACTTAATAGAGGGTTAGCGCTAAGTAGCTTTACCTAATAAAAACCCCTACTAAAGTAGTAATAATAAAAGCTATAATAACTAAACCTAAGCTGCTACTATAGGGTCTAATATATATTACTCTAATCCCCTAGTTTTTTAAGGAGACTATAAGAAATACAGTTACTAAAAGATACAAATTTATAAAAAATTAACTTAGAGCGCTTACCTTTTTCCTACGGAAAATACTAAAATTGGCTATATTATTAGGCGAATAAAGGGTATACTATTTAATAGACTCTTCGCCTAATAGGAGACTAACAGCCCCTAAAAGTAGTAGTTTTACTAAAAAGTCCTTAATAATCTTAACCTAATATATCGCAACTATAACTTATTAGCTACTAACTAAGCTAAACTACATGCCCTAAAGATAAGCCCTACTAAATTATTTAGTAAGTTCTATATTAAATTCTAGAAATATATTAGAGCCCTTACCTAAGATAATACTAAAGACTAGGAAAACCTCTTTAAAAAAGTTACTTATCGCCTTAGTTACGCAGCCGCTAGCTATAACTATAATAATATTTGTAATATAGTAGTAGCCCTATAAAAGATTAAATAATAACTAAATTAAATTACTACTACTAACCCTTACCTAGAGACCTCCTTATAGAAGCCCCTTAGACCTATTAAATTTATATATACTAAGCTACTAACGCCTACTACCTTAAATACTATTAGAGCCAATATTAACCTCTCTATACTAACCTTTCTATAAAAACTCTTAGATAGAGAGTATAAGGTACTCTAAAAACTAGGATGCTACTATAAATATAATTAAGAAAGCTATTATTATAATAACCTAAACTACCTAATAGCTAGGTTTAGTAGCTACTACCTAATACCTAACCTAGTACCCTAAATACTAAATATATTACTATATGCTACTACTATATAAGATAAAGACGTAGTAATAGCGATAGAGTTAGATATAGAAGCAAAAAACAATAAGTCCTAGCCCTAAGTTATAGATTAGGACGCCCTAATAATAATGGGATTTATATACTGGCCTACTTAATAGATAACTTAGTAAAGATAAATAAACGGAAACAGATAGTTTTACCTATAATAGGAATTACTACTAAAAAATAATATAAAAGCCGTTTTATAATTAATTACGGAGCTATTAATAAATTAATAAATATTTAATTTATATATACTTATAACCTATCTACCTTACCCCTTACTAAAGCCCACGCCCTATAACTTACTAATAGTAGTTATACTGTATAGAAGATTACCTATATAGTATAACTCTACTTAGATATAAATAGGCACTAAAAAGAGCTTTAGGCCTATATTATACTACTTACTAACTACCCTATTATTTTTAGAATAAACTAGCTTAAATAATATAACCCTACTATTAACTAGAAAAAGAAAAAAGTAACCTTTAACTCTAAATACTATAGAGAGACTTGCCTAGGGCATAGCCTAGCCACCTCTATTTACTCCCTAGGATATTAACCTAAAAAACCCCTTATTACCCTACCTATGACTAATTACTACTATATAAGTGCTATGGCCTTCTACTATATAGCATATAGAAAAGGCTAAACCATTACTATAGCTCCCTAATTATAACTATATAAGTTTAATAAAAAATAAAACTATATCCTTTATAGTAATAGAATAGATATAGTTAACCTTTAAAAAAATAATGTCCCTATAGAACTCTATAGACTTTTACCTTTAAACTTTAGAAAGTTTATAAAGCCTAAAAAAGGACTTATTAATAAGAAACTCTATAAGCTCCTTCCTAAAAGGTACTATAACTTTATTAATATATATTTATAAAAAGATATAGATATACTCCCCCTATATTAACCTAATAACTATACTATTAATATTAAATAAGGAAAAACGCTACCCTAACGTAATCCACCCACAAGCTGGCTATACCCCTAAGCTGGCCACCCCACCCCACTTCCAAGGCTAAATAACACGAATTACATAACAACGAATAATTGTATTGTATATAGCTATCTACTAGCTAGTTGCCTGCCGTTTAGGACATGTACGTGCATTATGTTCTATTGATTTGCATATGCTGCACCTTGGTTTTGCACGTTGCCGTGGCCCAACCACTGCCTCTGCTGCCCCCTCTACTGCCCCCCCCCTGGACAGCAGATGCATGAGAGGCCCCTTCTGCGCCTAATAGCACCCCTCCCCTAGCTATATAGGTGCGCTTTTATGCCCTCTTCCTTTTCTAGTGCCGGTTTTCCATCCGTAGCTTTCTATTTTTGCTTGCCAGCAGCACAGCGCTTAACATCACTATTTCGCACCCTTTTATAAGCTGGCTAAAGGCTTGTTCTGTTGGACTTAGTGGGCTATGCGTACAGTGCTTAAAATAGCACTTTAGCAAGGCTGTTTGCTGCTACAATTTAGCAATATTATATGGTGTTTTAGCTGCCCAAGATACATTTAATGGTAAACGGGGCGGTAGTGTCTAATATTCGGCATATAGCTATACTAGCACGTGATTAGGGCTATATGGAACAAGGCTAGTGGCTGCAAATCCTGCCTATATATTATTTTGGTATAGTGCTATTTGCCTAGCCTGCCTATACAGCGGCAAGAATTTATGTTTATCAATATAATTAACGCCGTAGGCCATTATCTGTTTAACGCCGCGTCCATAGTCCTACTTTAGCGCCGAGAAACAGCCTATATTTAGCAGCTGCAGTAGATGCGATAAATGTGCTAATATGCAAAGGACGACTATCTGATGATCTATACAGAATTAATTAAATTTGGGGTTAACGTGGCTGCTATAGCCATCTAGTATAAGTAGCTAATGCGTGCCAACCATGCGATCCTTTGTATACTTATAGAATATAGTAAGCTAGATAAGGCCTATCTTATTTATTATCTGTCACGGGACACCTCCATAACACCTTATACACGTCTACCTGTTTCCACCGTCTTAACCTCTATGTTAACGACTCAGTTAATTAAGACACATGACGGCAATCTATAGCAATTTACCGTCCTCTACTATATTCCACCACATTCCGCTAAGATCTGCTAGGACTATGACCCGAAGCCTATTCCACCCTATGTATATGTTAACCAAGCAACCAAGTTAACAATATATACCCCTTTCCTCCTGTTTCCTTACCTTCTTTCCTTACGCAATGTCTTAACTTTATTACATAGTTTATATATATAGCTTAATAATATCTACTTTGTTATATATTATTATCGCTTATGCTCACTCCGTGATACTACGTTGCGTTAACCCTATATACTACCCTCTGAAATGCAGAACGACCCTAAAGCCCCCATAACAGCCGTTGGCATTATGTCCGCACTCTAAGAACAATTAGCAGAAATATAGAAATCCTTTATAGACGCCCTTATATAGAACTAAGCTACTTTAACTCAATAATAAGCTAAATAAGAAGTATAACACCGGCAATTAATTAAAGACCTCTAAGAAGAAATCCACACCCTTAAAATGCCTATATTAGGGCCCTAAGACCGAATACTATCTCTAGAGATAAATATGTGGAACAAGAGCCCTAAACCTATAGTAGTTACTTACCCTAAACCAACTACTATACCGCAACGATCTAAACGACTACTAGACCCTCTAATATTTACTGGTAAATAATAAGAACTCTAATTATTTCTAAGCCGGCTTAAAAATAAGCTAACTAGTAACGCTAACTGCTACCTAACTAAAGCTAACCGACTCTGCTACGCCCTAAGTTGATTAGGAGGAGATATAGCTGACCTTATTAAACCTCTTTAACCGAACTTAGTACTAAGCCTAATTGTACTTCTTAAAGCCATATATAGTAACCCAAACCGCTAAGCTACTGCTTAGAGAAAGATAAACTATATAACTTAAGGAATAAAAAGCTTCCTAGTATACTTCTCCGAATTCAACCGTTATGTAAAAGAAATAGGCTAGAACGACTCCGCACTAATTAATAGCCTTATTAAATCCCTAAGCCCTAAACTGAAAACCTCCCTAATAGGTATAGACCTACTAGGAGCTCTTAACGCCTATACAAACGTTATTAATAAACAATATAATAATATACTACGCCTAACACTAAAGTCCGCTCCTTAATACAATATAACAAACCTATAAATGTCTACTAAGTTATTATCTTAGCCTAAGCACCCTAACGCCATAAATATTAACACTGGAACCCTAGGATACGCCCCACTAGGGTCCTTTAAATAAGAACGATGTACTAAGCTAGGCCTCTATTTTAAGTATAGAAGTAGCTCCTACCTTTCTAACTACTGCTCCGTCCCTATACCCTAACGCGAATTATAAACGGCTAACACCAGCAGCCGTTTACCACATTAATTCTCTAGTTACCGTCCCTAATCTCTACCTGGTTCCAGCCCCGCATCCAATAAGCACCACTTATAAGGATAAAGCTATAACCAACACACTATAAGAACTCCACCCCAATTACCTCTAAAAGGAAGGTCCTGGAGCTAAGTCGCTCTTTAGAACGGCGCTGCCTCAGGATCTTATTAAATGCTTTAGATATCACAAACTCTAACTCTTAGGATTGCAGCATAACTATTAACTGTCGTCTTTGGTAGAATAATTAATAGGTTAATACTTAAGTCCTAATTAATACAGGAGCTAGTAGTATAGGATTTATTAACAAGATCTTTATATAAGATAATAGTTTTACTCTAACCCCCCTTAACCGGCATATTAACGTATTTAGATTTAATAGCAAACGTACTATCTTAGGCCGTATTACCCACGTAGTATTCCTAAGACTCTAATACCTGAACTATAAAGAACTGATTAAGCTTTTTATTACCACTCTAGGTTACTTAGTAATCCTTAAATAACTCTAGATAAAGCTATATAAGGTAACTATTAATTAGGACAACTTTAAGCTTCTATTTACCGCCTCCTATTACAAGCAGAAGTGTCTTATAACTTACTACTTAGACCCTAAACCAAAATCTAGAAAATCTACTAAGATCTACTAGTCTAAAAAGTCTACCTAATTCCACCTACCCAAGAATTCCACCGAATTCTACTAATATGAGATTTCCACCAATATCCACTAAGAACCCGGAAATTATACTAGACCACACAAACTAACTCTAACTGCTACACCCTAAACCAAGCAGAAGCTTAAGCTTAATATATAAAAGTACCAGAAGAACTGGTATTCTACTATAAAAAGGATACTTAAAGAACCCAAACCTAAATCTAACACTAACTCCGTACCTAATACTGAGCTTAAACCTAAATAAGAAACTATATAAGAAACTAAGGACAATCTAAGCTCGCTTAATACCTTAAATATCTACATAATTGGAGCTACCCTATTAGCATAACTCGCCAAGAAACCTAAACATATAATCTTCGCTGTTATAATAGCCGATATTAAAAAGGCCTTAGTACTAAAGAAATACACTAACCCTACTACAAAAGTACTAGTATGCTACCATAATAACCTAAAAGTATTTTTACAAAAGGAAGCTAATAAGCTAGCAGAACACCAACTATATAACTATAAGATTGTACTTAAAGAAGGAAAATAGCCAGGATTTAGACCCTTATACAAAATGTCCTAAAACAAACTCTAAGTATTATGGAAGTACTTAGACGAATACCTAAGTAAAGGATTTATCAGAGCAAGCTCTTTACCTATAGCTGTACCTATAATCTTCACTAAGAAACCTAGCGGCGGTCTGCGCTTCTATATAGACTACTAAGCTCTTAACACTATTACCATTAAGAATTAGTACCCGCTCCCATTAATTTAAGAGATACTAAACCGATTAAGTAAGGCTCGCTACTATACAAAACTTGACCTTATCCACGCATTTAACCGCCTCCATATTATAAAAGGAGATAAATGGCTTACCGCATTCCGTGCTAGATACGGACTATTTAAATACTTAGTGACGCCATTCGGCCTTGCGAATGCCCTAAGTTTATTCTAATACTTTGTAAATAATACCTTACAACCTTACCTAGACGTTTTCTGTACTGCTTATATCAACAATATCCTAGTATACAGCAATAACCTAGCTAAATATAAGAAACACGTTGACCTTATCTTAGAAGCCCTACGTAGAGCTAGACTACAATTAGATATAGATAAATACAAGTTCTATAAAATAGAAGTTCTATACCTCGGACTTATTATCTCTATAGACGGCATATAAATAGACCTAAAGAAGATCGAAGTAATTGTAAACTAGCAAGAACCCAAGAACGTTAAGGATGTAAGAGCCTTTATAGGATTTACTAATTTCTATTAACGGTTTATTAATAACTTCTTTACCCTAGTTTTACCTCTTATAGCCCTAACCCAAAAGGATAAAGCCTTTATCTTTAATAAGGAATGCAAGAAGGCCTTTACCTATCTAAAAGTTATATTCACTACTATACCTATACTCTAACACTTTAACCTAAACTAAAAGAGTGTTATAGAAGCTAACTCATCTAACTATATCACTAGAGGCATTCTATCTTAGTATAATAAAGAAGGGGTACTATACCCTATAGCATACTTCTTAAAACGACTAAGTCTAGCTGAATATAACTACAAGATCTACAATAAAGAATTATTAGCTATTATTAGATGTTTTAAATAATAGCAACCCAAACTAGAAGGCGCTAGATTTCTAATTAAGGTCCTTAGCAACTATAAGAATCTATAGTACTCCACAACTATAAAATAGCTAAGTTATTATTAAGCCCGCTGGTTAGAATATCTATCTTATTTCTAATTCTTAATTACGTACCGCCTAGGCGTTTAAGGTTAAAAACCTAATACCCTAACTTGACGTTTATAAGATATAATAGCATAGGAAGAAGCACGCGCCTACTATAATTAAACCCTGCTTTATCCCAAATTATTTAATCCCCTAGCTAAAGACTTTATAGTATACGTCCTTAAAATAACTAATTAATTAATTAAATAGATTATAATTAACAAATACCCAAACGATGAGTTTATCTAAGAGATACTTAAGCTAATTTAAGATAGTATTAGACGCTCTAAAAAGATCTCTCTAAGTAAATATGAAGTTTGTGGAGACCGCTTATACTACTAGAACCGCCTAGTTGTCCCTAATTATAATAAGCTTAAGCTTAAGCTCCTTAAATATGTACACAACCTACTAGTAGCCGGCTACCTAGGCTAAGGAAAAACCCTAAAACTACTCTAATAGGAATACTACTGGCCGAACATGTATAATATGACACAAAGGTATGTCTCTAGCTGCTATACCTGCCAACGAGCTAAAGCTTTGTATAAGACGTATAATAGCTTTTTAAAGCCACTGCCTATTCCAGACCAAAGATGGAAGGATATCTTAATTAACTTTGTTATTAATCTCCCTAAAAGTAAAGGCTGCATAAATATTATGGTAGTTATAGACCAACTATTTAAGATAAGATACTTAATCGCCTACCCTAATATATTAGCACCTACTATTACCCAACTGTTTCTGGATCACGTATAGAAACTCTATAGACTCCCTAAAACAATCATCTCCAATAGAGGCCGCTAGTTTGTCTTGGCGTTTTAGAAAGAACTAACTACCCAACTCTATATTAAAGCACTGTTGTTTATGGCATATTACCCGGAAACAGATGGTCAAACGGAACGTGCAAATGCTATAATGGAATAGTATATTTGGATATACACGTTATATCTATAGGACGACTAGATAGACTGGCTTGCATTTACTAAGTTTACCGCAAATAACTCCGTCTTAGAAACCATAAAGGTCTCCCTATTCTTGGCTAATTACGGCTAGCACCCGCGAATGGGTTTTAAACCCTTTAGTAATGTTCCTCGTCTAGCTTATTAGGCCTTATAAGTTACAGAAGTAAACGAATTTATAAAGAAGATAGAAGAACTACAGGAGTTCCTTACTAATAAAATAATATAGGCCCAGTCTGTCTATAAAGCCGCAGTAAATAAGAACTAAACCCTAGCACCAGCTTACTAAATTAGTAACTTTGTCTGGCTAGACATAAGAAATCTAAACATGAAATAACCTACTAAGAAACTTAATTAAAAGAACACCGGCCCTTATAAGGTTGAAAAAGTTGTCTTTTCTTATACCTACCAACTGAAGCTCCCTAATACGGTTAAAATCTACCCTATATTTTATACGTCAGTCCTCTACCCTGCTGCCCCTGTATTAGACGCCCTGCCTAAATAGATCCAGGACCCTCTCCCACCAGTCAAGGTGGATGGTAAGGATGAGTACTTTGTTAAAAGAATTAACAACATTAAGTACAATAAACGGAAACGCCAGTATATATACCTTACAAAGTGGAGAGGCTTTACTGAACCCTTATAGGAACCTATTAACTCTGTAGGACTCATATAAGCCGTAGAAGACTTTTATAAACTCTACCCAGAACTACCACAGCCCCATCTTATAGAAGCTCAAGTTTAAAGGGGGGGTACTGTTATGGGACACCTCTGTAACACCTTATACACGTCTACCTGTTTCCACCGTCTTAACCTCCATGTTAACGACTCAGTTAATTAAGACACATAACAGCAATCTAAGGCAATTTACCATCACGTAACGGCAATCTATGGCAATTTGCCGTCCTCCACTATATTCTGCCACATTCCGCCAAAATCCGCTAGGACTATAACCCAAAGCCTATTCTACCCCGTGCATGTGTTAACCAAGCAACTAAGTTAACGATATATACCCCTTTCCTCCTATTTCCTTACCTTCTTTCCTTACGCAACGTCTTGACTTTATTACACAGTTTATGTACATAGCTTAATAATATCTACTTCGTTATATATTATCATCGCTTGTGCTCACTCCGTAATATTATCTATCCATTCTTACTAACGCCAATTAACCAGTTATGTGGAATAAGGTTATACCAAGCAGCTTAGTATATTACGGCCTTAAAAATAACAAGTGGTAGAATTATACCCCCTAACGCGTTAATGCACTTAATAATTATAACCCACTCTTAATTACCTGGCTGTATTATTTGAGGCTAGCCAGCCCTATCAGTTCCTGTAGCAACTCTTATAGTTGCAATAACGCCCATCTAGAAGCCAGTTTTATCAAAATTCTAGGTATCTTTATTAAGAATGCCGTATTGGATCTTTATGTCTTAAACGCGCTTAAACTCGGCGCGAATAAGTATAGAATCTTCGCACTTAGCACGCTAGTAGTCGTACTTGCAATTAAACTGCGATTTTAGGCTATTATGGCGGTTGATATATTTCCATGCCCAATTCTTACCGATGGGTTATGGAGTAGCCAGTGACGCGTTTTAGGCAGCTAGAATAGCACCCATCTGCCCTACGGTTGCAATCCGGGGCGGCATACCATATTAATCCATTAATAGAATCCACTACTTAAGAGCCTCTTCTTATACGGGTGTAAGGAGTTAATTTACGGGTATAGAATCGCGTTTTAATTTAATGCCTTTAACGCGTAGTTAGGCGGTGCTTCGGGGCACGTCGTAGGTAGTAGTAGTTGCTTGGAAACTTGGAATTTGGCCTAGCTTATGCGCCTAGATAGCTAGATCAATCCTGCCCTCTTGAAAAAGGGCTTCTTGTTGTTATAGTGTAGCCATTAAGGCAGTAGCTAAGTAACGCGTCGCGTTTTGGGTGGGGTGGCCAGCTTGGGGGTATGGCCAGCTTGTGGGTGGATTACGTTATAAGCGACTCTACCTAATATTAAAGGATAGACTTCTAGTTATTAAAAAGTATATTAATAAGCACCTTAATAAAGGATTTATTTATCCTAGTATATCCCTAGTAGCTACCTTTATTCTCCTTACTAAGAAGCTAAAAGAAGATATTTAATTTAATATTAACTATAAAGGACTTCATACTATTATAATTAAGAACTAATACCCTATACTACTTATATATAAGGCTTTTAAGCGGCTTAGCTAAGCCAAAATCTATATTAAGCTTAATATTATTACCGCCTTTAACCACCTCTAAATATAGAAAGGTAATAAATAGAAAACTATATTTGTATTATGCTTTAGCCAATTTAAATATACTATTATACTCTTTAGTGTATATAATGGCCTAGGCAGCTTCTAAAGCTATATTAATAACGCCTTATAAGACAACCTTAATAGCTTCTACTCTACGTACCTAGATAATATACTTATTTATAGCAATAACCCTTTTAAGTATACAAAGTATATTTAAAAAGTCCTATAGCGCCTTAGGGATGTAGGACTTTATATTAATTTAAAAAAGTGTAAAATCTTAGTTATAGAAGTAAAATACCTTAGACTAATTATTACTACTACTAAGGATATCTGTATAGACCCTAAGAAAGTATATATAATTACTAAATAGTAAATCACTAACTGTATTAAGTACGAATAACGTGTTTCACCACTGAGCGCATCACACCACCGGGCGCATCACTTCGGGGAACACCAAAAAACCTAAATTTCAATATTAAATATCTCAACCACTACTTAATAATATTTTCTAAAAATTTAAATATAAGCTCTAATATGCCTATTCTAGTGCCTATTATAATATAAAAGTATATAGTCTAGTGGTTGTTGAGATATTTCGAAATATCTCTCTTTTTAGCCCCTAAACTCTATATTATAATAACTATTAAGTTATATACTCTAATATTATAATAACTATTAAGTTATATACTCTAATATTATAATATACACTAAAATATGTATATAAAAGCTTATATTTAAATTTTTAGAAAATATTATTGAGTAGTGGTTGAGATATTTAATATTGAAATTTAGGCTTTTTGGTGTTCTTTGAAGTGATGCGCTCGGTAGTGGAATACGTTAAGCCTTTTTTAATTTTACTAACTTTTATTAAAAATTTATATATAACTTCTTAGGTATTATAGCACTACTTATAGCAATAATATAAATAATGGGCCTTTCTATAAAAGGAAAAGAAAAATAATTATATTTTATCTAAACGCCTAAATATAAGAAGGCATTTTAAGACCTTAAAGATACTTCTACTAAAGCACTTATTCTAGCTTACTTTATACTAGGATAATAACTCTATCTTAAACTAACTTCTTAAACCACGTTAATATAGACATTCTCCCTTAAATAGATTATAACGGTCTTCTCTACCTAGTTGTATTTTACTTATCTAAACTTATACTATAAAAATGTAACTATAAGATCTATAATAAAAAACTTCTTATAATTATATAAGCGTTTAAGGAATTTTAACTAGAACTTTTTTTAGTAGAACCTAAGTAGCTAACTAAAGTCCTTATAGATTATTGTAACCTTAAGTACTTTATAACTATAAAATAGCTAAACTAATACTAAGCACGCTAGAACGAATTCCTCTCTAGTTTTAACTTTAAAATTATATATAGGCTAAGAGTATAAGGTACTAAACCTAATAGCCTAATATGCCGCTTATAAGACCTTCTTTAGTCTAAAAATAACCCCTATAATTAGTTTTAATAATAAATAATTCTAAAAGCACAGAATTTGGCCCTAGGTATACTACCTATAATAAAGCTAACTATACCTTAGCTTTATACTATAGAACTAGAGTTACCTCCTAAAAATTAATAAGCTTATTACTATAGTATATAATACCTCTATTAACCTATTATTACATTAACTTATTATTATAAAGACCGCTAGCGCCTATATACTACCTACTAATCTCTAAAACTTAGGCTAGATTAATATAATAGCCTTAAAAGTAAAAGAGAATAGGCTCTATTATAGAGGCCGCCTATTTATCCCTAACTTAGAAAATCTATAACAGTAACTAATCTAAATGGCCTATAACCTCTAATTAAGTGGCTACTTAGGTAAAAAAGAAACCTATAAGCTTTTTAGCTAATACTACTTCTAGCCTAAAATAATAGACTTAATTAAACACTTTATAGGCGCCTACTATGGTTATAAGCACGCTAAGGCCTTTAATGTAAAGTACTAAGGACTACTATACCCTTTACTAGTACCTATATAATAATAGGCAGATATTGCCATAGATTTTGTTATTAACCTACTACCTTATAAATAATACGGCCATATCTATAAGAATATTTTTATAATAATATTCCAACTTATAAAAGAGCGCCACTACGTCCTAACTAAAGGTGTAGCCATTAGTAATATTACTAACGCCTTCCTTTATAAAGTCTATTAATTATATAGATTACCTAACTTAATTATATCCAACTAAGGTATATAGTTTAACTCTAATATATAGAGACGAATCTACTAACACCTTAGTATCTCCATTAAAATATCTATATTTTTTTACTATAAAACTACTTAATAACCGGAAAACGCTAATACTAGTATAAAAGTGTACCTATAATAGGTAGTCGCCTATAATTAAAATAACTAGGTAGATTACCTTCTACTAGGCAAATTTGTAGTAAATAACTATGTCTTAACTACTATAGAACTTACCCCATTCTTTATAAATAAAGGTTATTACCCCTAATCTAGTATAGAGCCACTAGAACCTATTAATAAGAAACTACTATATAGAAAATGCCTTAAGATGCTACTTACTAACTAGTATATAAACCGTATAAAAAATCCACTTAACTACTATAAGGGAGAAATGGCCTAGGCTTAAGTAAAGTAGGCCTACTTCGCTAACCGTTATAGAACAGCACTACTAGAGATGTGTATTAGTAACTAGGTATAGCTAGATATATATAATATTTTTACGCAAAGGCCTATAAAGTTACTTAATTATAAAAACCTTAGTCCCTATTAAATTAAATAAGTTATTAATAGGGGAGCCGTATATAAGCTAGAGCTTTTATTTACCTTAGCTACCTATAAAATATAGCCTATAATTTACCTATAGCTACTCTACCTTTATTAGCCTAAACCCCTATTAGTATTAATTTAAGATAAGAACGAAGACAAGAACTATAAGAAGTGGACTATTAAATAAATTATTAACTCTAAATACTTTAGTAAAGGTAGAGGACAGCGGCTCTACTATAGAGCTATCTATATAGGATTTAATATAGATTAGCCAAAATAGTAACTATAGGAAGACTTTAAAAATGTAAAGGATTTAATTAGCGACTTTTACTACGCGAACTTATAGAAACTAGGCCTAAGTAGAGATTTTATACCTAATTCTCTATAGGAGCCCTTATAGAGTTAAACCGTTATATATTGCCACGTAAGGGCAAATTACAGTTAGATTACTATTAGATTGCCATAGATTGCTATTATATAATAGTAAAGTGCAATTACGTGACTAGAATATCGTTAAGATGTCTAGGGACTTTAACCAGCAGTTAAAGTTATCTAATTAGTTGGATTTTTAGGTGCCAAGCCTTATTATATAATATTGTTGCAAGCCTTTAGCACTACCCCCTTTTTTTTCTCTATACCTTAAGTATCTCTTCTATATATATATAGTAACCACAGCGTTGCCGAAGCTCCGCCTCTATAGGAGGAAGGGTAGTGTTATGGAACCCTACCACAGGGGCCTCTATAGGAGAGCCCTGTGCTCTTACGTATACCGTATAGCTTACGTCAGCTACGCGTAGGTATATTACCTCTTATCTTGGTCCTAGACAATCAGCTAATTATAAGCTGCTTATATAACAGATTAATTATCTTATATTATTGTTGTCTGGTATTGTCTCGTTCCCAGACCTTCTTACCAAGGCTTACCTTGCCAAGACGCTAACCGATTTTGGCAAGACCTTCGTTAGAAGGTCTAGTACACGGTTCGGATTTTTATTAGTCCCGCGCGGCGTATTTAGGCCTATATACACCTACTTTGAGCCAAATTGTCTCAACTTCTATAGCTCCCTAAGCTATTCCTGATCGCCAGAATTACCAAATCAAACCTGGCGAAGAAGACTATGTTGCCCGATTTGCCCGATTCCAATTCGTTATCTCGTTATCGCGCCCGACGACCCTAAGTCGTAGCAGCCGTACCCCTTTTACCGCCCTCTTTTTACCACAGCTAGAGTACCTAAACTAATAAGCTAGCTTTAAATAATAATTAAAGACTGCTAGTAGATATAGATTTGCTTTGCAGAAGGGGGTAAGCTTTAGGTAGAGCCTTGTGCAGAGCTTTAATAGAGCATTATATAGAGCTGGTAGAGCCTCGTGCAGAGCTTTGTGCAGAGCCTCATGCAGAGCTTCGTGCAGAGCTTCGTGCAGAGCGCCGTGTAGAGCGTCGTGCAGAGCGTCGCGTAGAGCGTCGTGCAGAGCTTCGTGCAGAGCTTCTGCAGAGCTTTGTATAGATATATAGGTGCGTAGATATATAGGTATATAGACGTATATATTTATACTAGCAATTAATTGCAGAGTTTATAAAGATAATTATATAGGAAATTATATAAATATTTATTTATTTACTTATATAGGTATTTATATAGGTATTTATATAAATAACTAATTAATTAATTATAATAGCTTATAGGCTAAGGAGTCCTTTAATAATTCTAGATAGTATATAAGATCTAATAGAAGGATACCTATAGATACGCCCCCTTCTAACCCCTTAGGGGCTAGATACTCTTATCTAGCTAAAGGTAGCTTATAGGCGAATTACTAGACCCTCCTACTTACTCCCCCCCTAGATCTTCTAAAGATACCTTAAAAGTATAGTATATAAGGTAGACTTATTATAAAGGTATATATGCTAGGCAAAGGCGGAGTGCGTAAGACTAGCTAAAAGGATATACTTTGGGATTTTCACTACTAGGGTTTTTTTCCTATATATAGAAGGTAGAAGCCTATATAGACCTAAAAGAGGGACCGAATTAGGCAATAAATAGAATTAATAATATTAATTAATTAATTATATAGATATTTATAGAGCTATTTATAGAGCTATTTATATAAATATATATATATAGCTTTTTTATATATTAATACTATATATTAGTAAAGCTTTAAGCTTAAGCATATAATTACCTATTTAAGCTAAAATTAAAGATTATTATGGCTTAAATTAATGCCTCTAAATTAAAGCTTAAATAAATACTATATTATAAAGATACTGAGCTAAGGAGAAGACTGTTAGCGACTCAGTCAATCGAGGCACGAGTACGGCAAGAGGGACGCGCAAGCCTGTACGATTGGATTGTCTATAAACGAGGATCCAAAGCTAGAGAAAGGAAAGGGGGAGGGACGGAGGCGCTGCTCGAAGCTATATACAACCCTTTGATCACGTAACCGCAATCTACCGTATTCTACCCGCTTTCTACCATATTCTGCCAGCACCGTAACAATTTGCTAGTGCTATAATATTACCCCCCCTCTGAAAAGCCTGCCCTTAGGCTTTGTATATCCGTATTACCCCCGTGGGGCATTCTTATCCTTGTATTCTATAGGCAACCTATTATCCTTACTATGCCAGCATTCCATCCACTTATTTAAGTACTTTGGCGGTCCAGGTTTGTTAGGGTAACAGTTATAGAACTCTTGTAACTTGTGGGGACTGCCTATAAAATTCCATGCGGGGTACTAAGTAGGGTCTGGATCATATCCTTTCCAACTTACGCGGTACTTTAGTATTCCCCTTATAAGTTTACAGGCCAGTATTTCTTTAATTTCCCATTTATCATCGCTATTAACTTAAATTGGCAGGGGTGGTTTATTCTTTTATCCAGGTAATAGGTTATTTACAGCTTTCCGTAGCTTATCCGGCAAGAATTTAGGGTGGACCTTAATTAAATCCGGGAGCTTTACTTTATATAAGTTGCCTCTTTTTTTAAGAACCTTATACGGTCCTGCTATCTAATAGTCTAGCTTCTGGCTAGGCCGCTCTGTCCTCTAGTTCTTTATTATAACCTAGACCTTATTGCCTATGGTAAAGTCGGGGTTACGCCTATACTTATTTGCCTGCTATTCTATTAATTTCTTGGCCTTTTCTAGGTTCGTGTGGGCTACTTTCTAGGCTTCTTCTAAGCGTTTAGCGTACTGCTGGGCTTCCTTATAGGATAGTTTCTTGCGTACGGTCTAGGGTCCTTTTAGTCTTTCCTAGTTAAAGCTTATACGGGGTAAGTACCCTATTTCTAGCTAGATAGGTGCAAATCCTATAGAGTTATAGGGTAGGGTAGCCTGGGCGTAGTCTATTAGCAGTAGCAGTTCAGCCTAATTATCCTAAAAGTAGTTAATAAAGGGTTGGAGTCTCTGGTCTAAATACTGGTTTATAATTTCCATCTGGCCGTCTATCTGGGGGTAGTATGCTATAGAAAGCTTTAGCCTAATGCCTAGGATTTGGGTAAACTCGTTCTAGAAAGCAGATATAAACTATAGGCCGTAGTTAGATATGATAGTATCTAGTAGCCCATAGATTCGGTAGACGTAGTGGATATATAGTCAGGCCGCCTCTTTCGCATTAATATTCTTATAATAAGGGATTAAGAACAGGCGCTTACTAAAGCGATCAACTATAACTATAGCCATGTTATATCCGTTACGGTCTATAGGTAGCTTGTGGAAATCTATAAAGATATACTACTAGGGGCGCTCTGGTATTAGGAGTGATTTTAATAGTCCTAGGGTCTTATCTCGTGGAATTATAAACCTATAGCAGTTGTCACAGTTTTGTACATAGCGATCAATATCTATAACTATTCCAGGCCAGTAATAACGGTCGCCAATAATCTTGCGGGTCTTATTTTTTCCAGGGTAGGCCGTAGAGACCTAGGTATACGCTTTAGCAATAAGCCAGGTCCGTAAGTTCTGTTCCTCTACTACTACTAGCCGTTCCTAATGCTTAAGTAGTCCATTTTTGAGGGACTATGGGCTAGTAACGTTCTTTGCCTTTTTACGGTACTCCTGTAGAGAAGAGGCTGTACGGTTTACCTATAGCAGTTTATTAATAAGGTTAAGTTCCGTGGAGTTAATAGGATATATCTTGGTGTCTAAAGAGTCTATATTTAGTTCTGCCTATATCTAAGGGTTAAGGTGCTCTAGTTATAGTAGTATCTAAGTCTGTAATGAGATCTTTGTAACTATCTAGTTATCTAGGTCCTGTCTACGCCTTATAAGGGCATCTGCACAATTTATAGCGCCTAGCCGGTATATAATTAGGAAGTTGAACTGGGATAGGATATCCGCCTAGCATGCCTGCCGGGCTATAAGGGCCTTTATTGTTATAAAATATTCTAAGGCCTTATAATTGGAGACTACCTGGATAGGCTTGGGGGTCCCTTCTAGCTATACACGCTAGTGCTAAAAGCTAGAGATAATAGCCAGTATTTCTTTGTTATAGATGTGGTAGTTTAGCTTAGCATCTACCATAGTCTTTAAATAGTAAGCAATAGGGTGCCATTCTCCATCCGTCTGTTTTTAGGAGTAAACGCCAGCTATAACACCATCTAAGGCATTGGTCTCTAGCATTGAGGGCCGTTCTAGGTTAAAGTGGGCGAGTAAGGAAGCAGAGACCAGTCATTTCTTAAGCTCGTTAAAGGCCTGCCTATATACGGTGTTAAAGCAAAAGGGCCGGTCCTTATAGGTAAGTAGGCTTAGGGGCCGGGTAATCTTACTATAGTTCTTAATAAAATGTCGGTAGAAGTTACAGAACCCTAGGAATAACTACACCCCCTTTACAGTCCTTAGGAGTGCCTATTAGTTAATTACAGCTGTCTTTTCTAGGTCTGCCTTAATTCCGTCCGTACTAATAATAAACCCTAGGTACTTTATACGCTTAATACTAAATTCCAATTTCCTAATATTGGCCTAGAGGCCGGCCTTACAGAGCCATTGTAGGACTTTGTGGACGTGCTCCTTATATTCTAACTCATTCTTAGAGTAGATTATAATATTATCCAGGTAGGCTGTATAGAAGTCGTCAAGGTAGTTAAAGAGTATATTATTTATATATCGCTGGTATGTAGCTAGTCTATTAGTCAGTCTAAAGGAAGTACTTTACATTTATATGTTCCGTAACGGGTCCGAAATACAGTAAGATCTTCTAATTTAGGGTCTATCCTAATCCGGTAAAAGGCCTAACAGATATTAAGCTTAGTAAAGATCTTAGCTCTACTCATTTGGGTTAAAGTCTCATTAAGTAGTAGCAGTAGGTAGCGGTCCTTGCGGGTTATATTATTAAGTTTACAGTAGTCTATGCAAAAACAAAGTCCTCTATTTGGCTTTTTAGCAAAGAGAATAGGCAAGTTAAAAGGGGCTTAACTAGGCTTAATAAAGCCCTTATTTAGGTTATCAATAAGGTACTATTTTATAGCCTATAACTCGGCAGTGGACTACTAATAAAGGGGGCTATAGCTAAGTGTGTTTTCCTTATCTGGCTTAATCTCAATCTTATAGTCGTATAGTTGGTAAGGCGGCAGCGTATCAGACACTACCTTAGAGAATACATCCTTGAATTTCTAGTATTAATGGGGTAGTTTCTGTTCTACTAGCTCCTTGTCTATAAGTTTACTTTCCTGTCCGCTAAGCTCGCTTTCCTTTTCCTTAATTATTTAATTAATTTTATATAAGCTAGTGGTAAAGGCAATGGTATTAGGTTAGACCAAGTTCTAGTAGAATCCTACGGCGCTAATTCAGCAGATATTAACTGGGGGAAGGTCTGTAAGTTTCTTTACAGGCTTTTATTGGGCCGTATTTTGCGGTATAGGGCTTATAATCTTCCTTAGCTTACGTTCCATTTTCTATAAGTTATCCTTCCGGTCTATACGTTCAGTATAGCGTCCGATGCTCCTTGCTATTCTTTATGGCTGTATGGGGCCTAAGGTCCCTGTGGGGAGCTCCGCTAGCTTTTCACTAACTTTTTTAATATCTGGTGCGGGTGGTATAACAGAGGTAGTCTAGGGGCGGTGTAGTATACGGACCTGTTGCGGATTAAGCTGTATATCTTTCTTAAAGGCCTAGTCCCTATGTATAGCATCAGCCTAGTGAACGGTGTCTATCTATGGCCGTATAAGATTTTCTATTGTAATGCTAATTTCCTTTATAAAAGAAGGTGTTGGGGGTAGGGTTTTGGGCTAGACAAGCCGTCTACTCCATATATTAAGCTATAAGCCTAGATAGGCTAGCCATTTTCTTTCTAAGATTATATTGTGGCTTCCTAGGTCCGTAATAAGAAAGGGGATGTTATACTGCCTTTATCTATCTACACAGTGGTAAATCCGTAAGATAGTTATAATAGGTGGTCCTATCTGTCCGTTATTCCCACAAATAGGAATTAGTTTCGGTAGTTCCTTAAGGAGTGCATTAAAAAGTCAGCCAGCTTTATAGTACACTGTGTATCTATTAAGGCAAAGGCATTTACTCTAGAGTCAGCCAAAGCAGAGGTTAAAACTTAATATCTATTGCGGAATAAAGTATAAGGGATAGTGCAGCTGCTTTCACCAACTAGCTAACCTAGATTAATATATAATATATTAATTCCTTTTAACCCTAGAGAGGAGTCTTACTCTAGGGTTCCTCTTTTTCCAACTCTATATTATCCTCCTAAATTAATAGGACCTTATTTGTCTTTGCCTTTATTAGGTAGTCCTTGGCGAAGTAGTCCTTCTAGCTGTATAAAAAGTAGGCTCCTTGATTACTAAGGGCCTATATATAGGGGTTGCTGTATATAGGTTAAGTATTCGGCGGACCTATAGTGGGGGTAGCTATATAGTTGGCCGCTGGGTTAACGGCAGGCGGTATAGTCGGTGCTGTAGGGGTTGTAGGTCTTACTAGGGCGCTGTGGCCCGTTTTTATAGTATTTGTGTTCTAGTTAGCAGAGCTTCTAGTTTTGTACCACTTAGCACGTGCCTTAATTTGGTGGAGGCCTTAATTAATAGCTAGGTAGTGGTCCGTAAGTACCTTTAGCGTCTATATAGTAGTAAAAACTGGTAGTACGGCGCGCTATAGGTCTAGAGTAAGCTTATTAAAGAGATCTGGTATTAGGTCTTTATAAGGAATATAGGCTTAGCTAGCTAGGTGCAGAAAGCGGGTCTAAAAGGCTAAAAAGGTTTCCGCCGTTTTTATATTAAGGGCTTTATAATTAAGGCGGGCGTTCTATATCTTAAAGGGGTCCTCATAAATAGAAGATAGGTAGTTAATTATCTCTTCTCTAGAAAGGAAGGGGTCTGCTAAGTCCTGGGCGTATTGCGGACGTAGATGCGTCTATGCATCCCCACTGGTACAGCCGAAGACATAGGCCATTTTGGCTTAAGTAGTAGGGAAGTGGTCTATATTAACTTTAAGCTTATTTTATAGTTAAAGCTTCTAATTATTAAATGTAGGATTAGTTCTGTCTGTAAGCAATAGGGGGTCTATAACCTTTATGGACCGCGATAATGCTAATGCTGTATATTAGGCTAGGGCCTTAAGGACTATAGCAAGTCTTTGGGTGTCTAATAACTCCTTAAAGGGTGTAGGGGTATCTCTAGCTTTAAGCAGCTCTTAAAGTTGTTTAATTTTGGTATTAGCTGCTGCAAGTTCTTCCTAGGGGGTCGGGATGGCAACTATTTTACTATTAGAGGTAATTGTAGGTCCTGCAGTAGCTTTGCTAGCTGCTATATTTCTTAGCATAGTAGTAGGGGTATTAGGTAATTTCTAGTATTTGTTTATTTCCTAAGGGTTCTGGTCTATGCGTGTCCTATTCTTAGGTTTCGCGTTCTATTCGTATTTTTTTGGTTCTTGGGGTTTGTCCTGTCCTTATGGTCCTAGTAATATCCTTAGGGTCCTGTTCTATATCCTTGTCCTATTCGTGGCCTTATAGATATATTTAAGTTCCTTCTTAGGAAAGAAGAGTAGTAAAGAGCTTTGGATAATGTTAGCGACTCAGTTAATCAAGGCACAAACACGGCAAGAGGGACGCGCAAGCCTGTACGATTAGATTGTCTATAAACGAGGATCCAAAGCTAGAAAAAGGAAAGGGGGAGGGACGGAGGCGCTGCTTGAAGCTATATACAACCCTTCGATCACGTGACCGCAATCTGCCGTATTCTGCCCGCTTTCTACCATATTCTGCCAGCACCGTAACAATTTGCTAGTGCTGTGACAAAGACGAAGGAAAAGGGGCCGCTAAGGCCAGTATAAATAAATATAGAGAGCTAGCCGCTAAGGCGCTAGTAGTAGGCAAGCTAATAGTAGGGTATAGCAGTATTTAGTAGGTAGCGTGCCTTAATACTATTACAGGTACAGCTAATAATATTTTATAAGTATATTTATGCTAATAGTATTATAAAATAATAAGCTCTATACTATAGCTATAGATAAAACCTTAAAAGGTAAGTAAGTAACTAGTAATATATTAGGCATAGCTATATAGGATAATATATATAAATAAGATAACTCTATTACCTAATAATACCTCCCTTCTAATAGTAACTATCCTTAGGCATAATTCCTTATTCCTTATACTTAAAAGCACAGATTAAGCGAAGCTATAGTAATACTATACCTTAGGGGTATATAGGCTTAATATATTAAACCTCTAATAGCTATAGTATAGTACTTAAAAAGGCCGCCTTATACTTTAGTTATATTAGTATAGGTTATACTAATAGGTTACTAGCAGGTTATAGACTCTAGTTATAAAACGCTAGTTATAAGGACCCTAGTTATAGAGGATAGACCTAATATATTAACTAGTAAAGGCTATCCCTAATTTAGCTAAGTAAAATTAAGAATTAAATCTATAGGGCCTTAGGTATCTTACTAGTTACTATTATAAAATAATAAGCCTTATACTATAGCTATAGATAAAACCCTACAATGTAAGTAAGTAACTAGTAAAATACTAGGTATAGCTATATAGAATAATATATATAAGTAAGGTAAGTCTATTACCTAATAAGTATAATATAGTATAGCTATATATACTTATTAGGTAATAGAGTTATCTTATTTATATATATTATTCTATATAGCTATACCCAGTATCTTACTAGTTACTTAGTTGCCTTTTAAAGGTTTATCTATAGCTATAGTATAGAGCTTATTATTTTATAATACTATTAGTATAAATATTTAACTTATACTCTATATAAATATAATGTAATTGCCTACTAATAAACCGTTCAAAACTAGCTAAATAGAGCTTCTATAAGCTCTAAAGGACCATAAAAACCCTTCCTATTAATACCATATACCCTAATTTGGCGTTAGTAGAGGTATATATAGTATTTTCTAGTATACAGCCCCTAAAGCCGGACTATAATAAATAAATAGACTTTTAACCCTAAATAACCCTAATTAAACAGCGTGCCCTTTAGGAACGCGTTCTATAAACTATATAAGCCGCAGAATAAACCTAGTAAATACTATAGAAGCAATCTCTTAATATAGATAAGAAGTATATTACTATAATTATAACCCTTTAAATAGCCTTTACTATATTAGTGGAGCTTATCTAGACCTAAGGAATGTAACGGAACCTTATAGCAGGAACTACGGTAGGTCCTATTATTAGGCTAGGTATATAGGTAAGAACAGTATCAACAACATAATAATAACTGGTGGAGTGGTTACCTAACAGATTAACTCCAATTGTATTCTAAGATTTACTACAAGGAGAGAACTATCTACGGTAGGGACTAAGGTCCTTTAAATATACAACTATACTCCTAAGAAATCCTCTCTTATATATAAGGTACGTGTTATACATATTATATATAGACGTACACTGCGTATACTCCGTATACTATATATAACATTATATAACTTGCTTACCATTCCTTATTACATGGTTCCACTAGATCCATTCTAGACCGTACCTATATTAACCAACTAGCTTCCTATAACTCTTCCCTAAGTAGTTATAATATTATACTTAAAGCATCCGTAATACTATCTCCCTCCTCTTTATCTTTATCCTTAAAGATTCCTAACATCTCTAAGTTGTCTACTAGAGGTGTAATGTCCGTTTAATTAGTCTGGTTAATATCCCTGCTTATTATACCTAAAGCTTCTTCTTTTTTATAAGCGTAATATTGTACTTGCACTGTAGCTGCCATACTATCGCTTAGTGAGATAATATTATCTCTATATTCTTATTGTGCAAAAGTGGGGTTAGTATATATTGCGATAGCAAGTCCCTTGTCTTAACAACCCTTGTTTTACTTAGAGTGCACTAAAGCAAATATTTAATTGTCCTGCGATGTTCGCTCTATCTCTAACACTAAGTATGCGCATCCTATAACTCTTAACAGTCTTTAAGTTCCCTAAGTAACTTATTATAGGGTCTCGTGTTTAATCTACTACTATAAAGCTTAAGTCCAAGTTGGCTGCTACGCGCGCTAAACTCTACTATTCTGCTAAAGAGACCGCTTAGGCCCTTAAGGCTCAACGTTACTCCTTTAAGTCTTAGTAGGTTACGTTCGCTCGGTTAACCCGTCTTAAGAAGGTTCATAAGAAGGTTTGTTCTAAAGAGTAGGTACTAGTTTAATAAAGTCTTAACAAGTTAGGTAATAAAAGGACTAGCTCTCCTCCTATAAGGGAAATAACTCTAAGTAGCTTAGCAATTGCTCCTCTTAGGTTCCCCTTAGGCAACTTATTTTTTAGCAATTCTTCCTTATTAATATTACCTGACCTGCTCTCTTTTAATACTTCTATACCTTTCCCATAGCGTTCTTTAGGTTGCTTAGTAGTTCCTAGATAGTCTTACTATAGCCTATCCACTTTACTTTATACTACGTTTCGTCCTCTACATCCTTATAACTAATAATCTTTAAAACTTGCTATTTATCTTCTTCTTACCCTCTATATATGTCTACCTTATAAACTGGTAGCTTAATATCTCTATATACTAGTTCTAGCATCGCGATATATTATATAGGGTAGATCCTTATTTTAGCTTATAGGTTCAACTTATATATAACCAATAAAATTCTTTATATAATTTTGAAAGGTCCTAGTCTAACATAGTCTAACTTCTTACTTGGTCATTAACTCTTAAAATTTTTATATAGTAGCTATACTTTATCTCCCTCCTTAAGATCTGGTCCCTTAGATTTCTTAGTATTATAGTACCTTTTCATTCGTTCTTGTACTAGTTTAGCTGTTTTTATAAGGTCTACATAAAGATTTATTAATATCTCCATTCTTTATTTAGCTGTGCTACTCATTTTCTTTGCTTGGCGTAGCAATAACAACATCCTTAGTTTATACCTATAATTTACCTTAAATAGTAATATCCCTATTCCTTTTTATGGTGTTGCATTATATGCAAACTGTGTAACTGGTAATAATAATACCTAATTATTCTGTATATGACTAATATAATGCCTTAGATACTATTCCAGTATCTAATTTAATCTTTCCGTTTATCCGTCTATCTGCGGATAATATGCTATAGAGGTTACTATACAAACTCCTTATTCTGCCAGAAACACTTCCTAAAATACTACTATAAATCTTAGATCTCTATCTAATATAATCTTATCTAGTGCTCTATATCTTATAAATACTTCCTTTATATAGATTCTAGCGACATCCTCTACTAATATCTCTTTAGTGTATACTATAAAGTATCCCCACTTTATTAGCTTGTCCACTATTACTAAAATTATATTATAATCTTATTCTGTGATAGGATCTCTTAACTTTAGTAACTTAATAATAAAGTCCTATAATATAACTTCCTATAGTCTTCCTGGTATTTTAATAGGTTATAGCCCTCTATACGGCTTATATCTTGTTAGTTTGTTTCTTTAGCAATTTAAATATTTTTTTATAACTTGTTTTGCTAGCCCCTAGATTTCTTAAATAATGTACTCCTTTTAAAGCCTTAACACTAGTCCTATAGACCTGTTATATCCTTGTATTATTCCCTTATGGAATTCCTTAATAAATTCTTCTATAATAGACTTAGGTATATACGTTACTTCTCTATTTTTATATTACTCTAAGTCTAGATCCTCTACCTATACTTTTTAGATCTTTTATGTCTAATTACTTTCTAGTAACTTATAGATCTAACTTTCCTTAGTTGCTGTAATCTTTAGATAATTATACCTAATTAATCTATTTTAATCCTTTCGCAATAAAGCTTCTAATAGCTTTTTGTTACTTTATAGTTCAGCCTTTCTACTTAGAGCATCTGCTTATGTGTTATCTATACCCTTGGTATACTAAATTTTAAAATGGTATTCTATAAGTATTTCCACCTATCTAACCTGTCTTTGGTTAAGTTCCTTTGTTATTAGGAATCCTATAAGGTTCTTATAGTCTGTTTTAACTATAAATAGTTTCTCTATACCTTGCAAGAATGCTCTCTATTCCTTAAGTACTGTAACTATACCTAATAACTCTTTGTTATAGATGTCGTAGTTTAACTCTAGTGGTGTTATTTTCTAACTATAGTATGCTACTAGGTGCTATACGTCCTAGTACTTCTATAGTAAGTATACTCCTAGTATAAAGTCTAATATGTCTATCTTAACAACCGTTTCTAACTTTGGTTGATAGATCTTAAGGACTAGCTCTTAGGTAAACAACTCTTTAAGTTCCTAAAACAGCTCCTTCTATTTGCTACCCTAAACCCACAGTTCCTTTTTCTTCATTAGCCTTATAAACGGCTTAATACTTTTTAACCACTATGCTATAAACTTCCTATAGTAGTTATAAAACCCTAGAAACGACCTTAACTATATAACATTCTCTAGTTCTTGCTAACTCACTATAGCTTTAACTTTCTTTAGGTCCATACTGATTTTCCCTAGTTTAATAATAAATCCTATAAAATCGGTTTTCCTTATAAAGAACTTGTATTTCTTAACTGCTACTAGCATCTGTTTTTTCTATAGTCTCTTTAAGACCCACTTAATATGTTCTCCGTGTTCTTCCTTACTTTCTAAGTAAATAATAATGTTGTTAAGGTATGCTATAATAAACTCATCTAGGTGTTCTCCTAATACACTATTAATTCGCTTCTAGAATGTTACTAGTGCGTTTATAAGCCCAAATTATATAACTAATAGTTTATATAGTCCTTCCTTTGACCTAAAGGCTGCCTTTTATTTATTGCCTTTCTTGATCCTAATCTAGTAGTATACCTATCTCAGATCTATCTTTATAAAGATCTTTACATTACCTATTCTGTCTTAGATTTCGCTAATTAAGGGTAAAGAATACCTATCCTTCCTAGTAATACTGTTTAACTGTCTGTAGTTTATACACATCCTAAGTTTTCCATTTTTCTTTGGGATAAATAGTACTGGATATCCTACTAATAACTATAATGGTCTAATATATCCCTTATATAAGTTCTCCTAGATAAACTCCTTAAGCGCTACTAACTCTGTTTTAGTAAGCTTATAGATTAGAAAGAACTTTAGACTTATTCCCTCTTCTAATTCTATTTTATGGTCCTATGCTATATACTCTAACAGCTTTTCACTTTCTAGTGACTATAACTTTTTACCGTACTTATAGTATCTCTTTGGTATATAACTTAAGCCTTACTTAGTCTCTTTATATGTTGCTCTAACTTAGTACTATACCAACTTAGTTTACTGTCGCACTTTGCGCTATTAAGTATTCTTAATATTAACCTAACCTGTAACCCAATTAATCTTTAGATTATACTCTTATAACTAAGGCATTCCTAGTATCGCCTTGTCCTGTCCTAACAGTAGGATATTAAAAGACATTCTAACTAGTCTTCCTTTAATAGTTAACTAAATAGGTCCTATTTTAAGATTAATAATACCTCCTCTGTAGGCTATCTAATCTCCTAAAATTGTTATAAGTAGATATAGGTGTTCTTTCTATCTATATAGTAACCCTATCCTTTCTACTGCTTTTAGTAATATGTGGTTCCTAATTACTCCACTATCTATTAACGCTTTAAACTGTTAATCTTGCTATTTAACTTATAAATTTAGGTATTATCCTTAAATTCCTTTAAGGGTCTAAGGCTCTAATACTAGTTCCCTCTAGTCCTATACACCTCCCCTTTTCCTAACTGTTAGCTGCTAGATCCTATTTATACTTAGTCCAACTTAGGCTAATATTTAGTTTATTTCTTTTCCTCTATATACTATAGATAAGTGTTCTCTAGGTACTCCTACTACTATTATCTATCTAGGCATTCTTCCATAAGGAATCTTCCTAGTTAAAGTATTAAGTCTCCTTAACCTTATACTTCTACTGGGTGCTATCTATGTATATACTTAGTATTCTTAAACCGCTTTTCCTCTAGTACCTAATATATCCTTACTAGGTACTTCCGGTTCTTATCTTTTAGTGCTCTATATATATTATATATATCATCCACACAAGCTATCCATAATAGTGTATAATACGCTACATATTTTAGGTTAACTCTTAGTTTATCTTTATCTTTAAGTTTAAACCTATACCTAGTTAACCTAACTACTAGTATCTCTACTACGGGTACTAAGATTTATTACTTACTTCTCTAGTCCCTAGATCCCTCTTCTAGGTTCCTTAACATTATAATTAATACTCCCTTAATATAACTTATACGTTTCTCCGTAATAGGTTAGTTTTAGATAACTTTTTTGTCTAGCTATATATAAAAGTCTTCCTATTTGTTATTATATTATTGCCTATACCACTTTTCATACAACTGGTTTAGTGTATATAGTCTATTTATTAGAAAGTACCTTGTTATTGCTATATTATAATATCCTTTAGTATGTCTTTCTTTAAACCTAGTTAGGATATCTAGATCTTTTTCCTATTCCAGTTTATCTAACCACTTTGCCCTAGGTGTCCCTACACTTGGCCTATTAGTAACTCTTTATATGGGTACTCTGTCCCTTATATAACCTAGTATAGCTAACCTCTTATCTAGCTTTTGCTCTTGCTATATAATAATTCTTATTCTAAACTCGTCTATAGTTTCTTATTTTCTATATCTTATAGCTAGATCTTTATAGTCGTCTTACTTTTTAATCCTAGTATTAACTATTTAATCTTTAGGCTAAACACTACGTTTACCTAGGATTGCTAACGTTCTTATTTGTTCCCCAAACTTGTAGTTCTTAAACTTACATTCTATACTTATTTATTTATCTATAAACTAAGTCGCTACCCTTTCCCATCAGTTTTCGTCTATTATGGGTTCTTAGGTGTGTCTCATCTTATCTTAAGAATCTTAAGCTTCTCTTATCTCTTCTTAAGAATCTTAAGCCTGTGGCCTTTTGCCTTTATCGAGTAATAAGCTAGCACTAGTAGTTATCTACTTAGTTTCTTCTAAACGTTGCTCCTATCATCTTATAAAGCGATGGAAATTATATCCAACGGTATTATAACATCCGTTACTAAACCCTGTTCTATAATGGTCTCAGTTTCTGCTTCTATTTTAACTTCTCTAAGGTTTGCATGCTCCTAGTAAGCTACCTTTATTACCTTATTATCAGTAAATGCTTCACCTATATTAAATTTATTGTCTTTAATGTCCAATCTATAAGCTAGTTCGTTAGTTCCTTTAAACTTAGATAATAATAGCTCCTATAGCTAATAGCTTGCGCCATACTTAGCGTCCTTATAAATTTAGCATGCGTTATTATAATAATATATAAAACTATTAATTAAACATTCTTTTATTCCTTATAGTACACTATTGTCCCTCTATATATATATGTCTCCTACTGGTCTAGTTCCCTTTACTATATAGTTACTTTAACCACCTCTGCAGTCTCTAGCAAAATAACCTTGTTTTCCGTAATTTATGCAAGCCCTATCTTTAAACCATTTTTCTTGTTATAGAGTCTACCTAAACATCTTCTACTACTAAGATCTCTAGTTTGGCCTCTGCTCCTAGGTCCTTTAATCACTTAATCCTTAACCTCTAGGTTTCTATAGTTTCTTTTCCCATCTTTAGGTTTCTTTAGTACCGCTTAGGTCTATTAGCTCTGCGCTATTCCACAATTTTTAACTCTATATCTATTGTTGCATACTCTGCGCCTTATATAACTATAGAACTCTGTCTTACCCTCTCTTAACTTATTCCCTTTAATAGATCCTATTATTAATCTTTATTAACTAGTCTATTAACTCTCTTAAAGTATCCGCATCTTCTATTAGAATAATTACGTCCTAGACTTTAGCCTTAAGTCCTTGTTTATACTATACTATAAGCGCCCTATTATTCTACTCAACCTATATAGCTAGTGTTTAAAACTATGTTGTATACTTAATTACTAAAGTGCGTTATACTAAGTTCTAAAGCTTTTGTTCCACTGTAGTTATAGCCTCCAGGTCTCTAAATATCTATATTAGTTATTCTATAAACCCATTCTAACTGGTAAATATATACTGTACATCCTAGTTTATAGTTGTTATACCATTAGCCTATATTTCCGTAAGATATAGTTTAAACCACTTAAGTGCCCTCCCCATCAGGAACAATCCTACATAGGCTACTTAATCTAATAATATTACTAACTTTGCTCCTTCCTGTATTACCTTAAAGTGCATCTACGTAAGAAACCCCTTAAGCTTTAACTTCTCTCCTAAGAACCGTTTAATTAAAGGTAGTTTAATTTTCGCTACTCTAATTCTATTAATGCGTTCTTTAAGTATCCTATTATTATTTTATAAGTAATTAACTATTTCTTATAACTAACCTCGCGTAACCACTTAAGAATCCGTATCTGCTATACTAGTATCTCCTAGTCCTAAGGTTATGGCTGCCGCCGACATCATTGTGACTAGTGCTTTAGGTGGCATATTATTTAATCTTATTCAATACTATAACCTTAGTAGTAAATGTATAACAGAACCTTATAGCAGGAACTACGGTAGGTCCTATTATTAGGCTAGGTATATAGGTAAGAACAGTATTAACAACGTAATAACAACTGGTAGAGTAATTACCTAATAGATTAACTCTAATTATATTCTAAGATTTACTACAAGGAGAGAACTATCTACGGTAGGGACTAAGGTCCTTTAAATACATAACTATACTCCTAAGAAATCCTCTCTTATACGTAAGGTACG
>Ga0307507_10000156_pt1 | contig 121111 bp, 32 predicted proteins | sample 7_EM_MG_FD_207223 | JGI IMG/M metagenome (GOLD analysis project Ga0307507, IMG submission 207223) | Populus trichocarpa ectomycorrhiza microbial communities from riparian zone in the Pacific Northwest, United States - 7_EM | ecosystem: Host-associated > Plants > Roots > Unclassified | place...
GTATTGCATATAATACAGTATATCTTTAGGATTTACTATAGCAGAAGCCTTATTAAGGTCCATAAGGCTATAAAACTAGTATATATATATATATATATATTTTCAATATTCAATATCTTTCAGTATTGAACATATCGTATTGATATTGATATTGAACGTTCAATATTCAATATTCAATATTCCTAATCAATACTGAATATTGATAAAAGCACTGATCTGAATATGAGGCTGTTGTTCGGTGGATCTGACGACTTTTGAATATGGAGCTCCTCCATATCGGTAAGCGCGTTAAATTTGCAAGCTATACTATATACGGTAGTTGAAATGAGGTTCTTGGCACCGTTTCAATATGTTGCCTTCGAGCTCCTGTCACGAAGTTCAAATAGATGAGTTCATTGATGAAATGGGTTGATTGATTGATCTTGATGTTCATGTTGTCTTAATTGAGGTTTTTGACCTTAATCTGACGTGTCTCCAGTGACGTGTCTTCGTGCACGTGACTCGTGCACGTGACCCACGCCTTTAGAGAATACAGATTATCTGACACACCCCCTTAGCTTCAAGCTCTTTGAGGTCAAAGCTAACTACCTTCTCGTGTCCGTCAATGCGTCAATTAAACCATAATGTCGTCTAAATCCTTCCTTCTCGCCCTAACCTTCTCCCTTAGGTCCTCTAGTTGCTTCTCCTCATTCAGCTGCTCCTTAATATCCACCATTCCGATCATATTAACGAAGCTTTAAAACCTCTGCTTAGGCAGGGCCTTTGTAAGTCCATTGGCGATTATCTCCTTTATTACTGTCTATTAAAATTGTACTTGTCTTATTGCGTATTCCTAATATAGCCAGTGTTAATGGATATTAATGTGTTAGAGCTTTGTGATTAGCTTTACCATGTCTTCTATAATTAATTAGAGCGTCTACGTGTTATTACATTTAATAATTAAGGGCTTGTTTAGGTATAATATCATTACTTTAAACAGCCTGCTAATAAAGATAGCTTCCTTTACTATCTATAATAGGGCTAACAACTCAGCTTCTATGCTTAACGTCATTACCATACCCTGCTTGTTTGCTCTCTAGGCAATTAGCCCCCCAAATAGCTTTATAATATATCCTTGCAAGCTCTTTCTGTTAACGGAGTTGTCCGCAAATAATACATTACTAGCATAGATAAATAATTGCGCTTTACCTCTACCGTCTCTTCCGTCGTCTTGTCCTTTATTGCGTATTCCTTTATCTCTCCCTCTACCGTTTATTCCTTCCTTGTCTCCTCTATAGTAGATTGCTCTGCTCCTTGTGCTATATAGGTACTGGATTACTCTATCTACCGCTTAATAGTGCTCTTAGCTTAGGTTCTAATTAAACCTTACCAGCTATAATACTGCAAAAGTAATATCCGGACGCGTTATAGTGGCTGCATAAAGTATTAAACCCATTTTTCTCTAATATAGCATCGTAGAAGCTGCTTCTCTTAGTAGGGACATAGGACGGACTAGTAGGTCTATATTAGGGGACAGAAGCGTCAGACGGATTAATTGGTAATTAGTAGGGAGGAGTTCTAATTCTGCTATAGGAGTGTCTAGAAGACGCCCTCTAAGATTTATCTTATACTGGTTAGCTATCTTCTTAATATAGGCTTCCTAGGATAGCTACAGGAGCCTCTAGCTATAATTATATAGCATATAGATTCCTAGGAACCATTTTAGCTTGCTAAGGATACTTATTTGGTATTCCTTGTATAGCTCCTTAATTGCTTCTTAAGCTTTCTTCTTATCTATCTTTTGGTAGCAGAAGACAATATTGTTAATATAGAAGAAGACGACTATTCCACCTTTTAGCATAATATACGGCTCCTAAGGTACCTCTTTAAAGCCCAATTTGTTTAACAAGCTCGTGAGATTCTTCTACTATAATAGTGGTGATCATTGTAGTCTGTATAAGGCTTTTCTTAAGCGTAGTACTTTATCTTTCTTTCCCTTGTTGAACCCTGGCGGTAGCTTTATATAGACAACCTCGTCAAGATTATAATAGACAAATGCATTAACTGCATCTATCTATATCGTCTCCAGGTTGAATTTTGCGGTGATTGCTATAAGGGTTTAGAAGGTCGTACTAGCTAATATAGTAGCTCTCGTAGGTAGGTCTCCTGGGGCCTATTAATTTCCGTATACTACTAAGCGTGCCTTGCATTTCTGGAGAAATCCGTGCTTGTCTGTCTTATAGACAAACACCTATATTAAGCTGAGGACCTGCTGTTCCTTTATATACTTCTTGTCTGTTTCTTAAAACGACCTCATTTAATAATAAGATTGGAGATGGGCTCGTTAAGCCTCTTAGAACTAATCTTAAAGAGGATGCGTATTAAGGTCCTGGATTAACTAAGGTAGTAAAGGTAGGTTCTTCCTATATAATCTAATATCGCGTGTTCTACCTAATTTCAGCTTACTATTGTTAAGTCGACTATTAAGGTTAAACTTCCTTCCTGCTAAGAAGGCGCCTTAATAGGCTGATGTGATCCTTTTGGTAACAAAGTCTTTAAACCTATTATTATAGGCTTCCTTGAACAAGTCTTTAACTAAGTTGTTAGACACCCCCTAAGTGTTAAACGCATCTCCTGCTTAATAAGCGACGTCTTAATTAGTACCTTGTACACCTAACTTTGTAGGATACTCGACGTAAAAGGCATATAGAGATTCTTTATCTTTTTCTATTAGAGGTGGTGTATAGTACGCATCTTTAAGAGCTTTTATAAGCTTGAGATCTGCTAACTTATTAAAGGTTTAAACTAGCTTATTAACGTTGTCGTCGTCTTCCTCTTAAATTAACGGTTTAAATATTTCTTTATCGTCTTCCAGAAGGACCTTATTCTTAGTTAGGGTATTAGGGAGTTAAATCTTCTTAATTAGTGTATCTAATTTAGCGTATAGGTCCTTTAAGATGTCCATTTGCTTGCCGTTAAAGAATATCTTTTTATTAAAGATAACATCCCTAGTAGAGATAATAATATCTTTATATGGGATCTAGATCCTATAGATATTAGTAGAGTTATAGCTAATAAGGTAGCCGATATGGGCTTGTGGATCTAGCTTGCTTAGCCTTTTCTTCTTTAGCTAGGTATTTAACGTTATCACGTACGCCCTATAGCCGTAGGCCCTTAGGTGCGCTAGTTGCGGCTTTCTTAACCTATTAGCTAGGTAGGTATAGAACCTCTTATATAATAATTTCCATCCATTGCTTTCTCGTGGCGTTTAATCTTAAAGGTAGACTGTATAGTTAATAATCTCATTCCATAGATTATGCGGTAGCTTAGTAGCAATTCTTATTACTTATATTCTCTTAATAATTACACCCCCTAAGCGTTTGGCGGTACCGTTCTGAGCTTAGGTATATGGCGCTAAAGGCTTAAATATAATCCCTTAAGTCTGTAGCTATTTAAGAGTTCTTTTTTTCCTTAGCTTGTTGTCTAATCTAATAGTGTTAACTTTAAGGTTATACCTTAGACAAATCTATTGGATAAAATCTTTAAGCACTTATAGTGTCTCCTTCTCCTTACTATGCGTTGTTATAAAATACGGGAAGGTTTTTCCTAAGAAGGTGTTGTAGATAAATATAACTCGTATAAATCTAGTATGCGCTTCCTTAAGGTTAATCCAGTTAATATAGAGGTTAAGATAAGGTTTATTAATATTCCGTTTTAAGAACCTTCTTAAAACCTAACGCTTAATTTTAGTGAGACTATAATATTAATATTCTGTTGTTTTTGGGCCTTATAGCTTAACTCCTAGGGCATTAAGACCTAGATGGTAAAGGCTTATAGGTCCTGGATAACCTAAACGCAAATGCTATAAATGTATATTACCTTTTAAATCTAAACGAGCGTCTTTTAATGATGCTCTACGCTTCTATTAGCGGCGTAGTAGTCGGCTTATATTGAACGCTAATAGACTTCCTGGTTGGACGTATTTAATAGTCTATTGTCCGTAATATTCTTCCATTTAATATAGGATTATGTTGTCCTTCTAAACTAGCAGATTATTATCTCCTTTATTGTCCTAGTAGAACCCTTATTTTTAAAGTAGACGGAACGATACTAGATTCGTATTAAAGTCTATATAAAAGGCAACGTCCTTAAGATATAGGATTCCCTTACTCTTGTCTAGTTTTGTGACCTGGATAGTAATATCGCTGTAACCTAGTATAGGCACTTCTAAGCTGCCGGCGATGATATATTTATGTCTTAGAGCTTTCCTAAAATTATAAAAATAAGAGAGGTTATTAAAGATATAGAGAGTGGTTCCTAAGTTAAGAATAGTTAATAGCTTTAATAGATGGAGTTAACCGGTGTAATACAATTCTAGGAATATTGTATTAGCTTCTCCCTTAATCTTAACTGTCTTCTATTATTATTAAGCTTTATTGACCTTTAATTTCTTAAGCTTAAGTTATTCTACTTAGGCAGCTAGATCCTTGTCTTGCTCTACCTTTATAAGTACCCTTTTTATACGTATACCTACGGCTTTGAATCCCTTAGGCCTTTTACTCTTAAATAGATACCAACAGTTAGGAAGGGTATGTCCCCTTATATTATATGCTAGGCATTTAAGGTTCTTTAACCTTTTAAAAGACGTCTCTTTAGTTAAATTTATACCTGCCCTTTTTTAGCTATGAGATAAGTTGTTTCCTTTTCCTTTTTAGACTTTAGCAGTAATAGAGATACCCTCTTTAGGCTCTCCTGCGAAGTCTACATTAAATGCACTCCCTCTTACTGTCGTAGGTATGGCTTTAGAAAGGTTTTGGAATGCTTCTCATAGCTCTATTACTACTTTACGGTATTTTAATAAGGGAGCCTTTTTAGTATTATTTGCCTGCTTTGTGTATAGAACAAAATAGGTTTCGCTTATAGGTCGTATTATATTTATAAGGTCTATTAGCCAGATCCCATTGGTTATCTATAGAAGATCGTGCTTCTCTACTATCTTTATTGTATGCTCCTATCAGTTAAGCCACTAGGTGACCTTTATCTACTTAAGCCCCTTAAGTAACTCTATATACTATAGCTGTACCTTCCTCATTATAAAGTTCTTTAAGGGCTTAGTGTCTTCTTTTAAATAAATCAGCCATTCTTTAACTGTAAGGGAAGGGTTAAGCAGTAGCTTCTTCTAAATTAATACTATGGACGTGATCTAGGTGCGTATCTATTACAAATACTCTTCCTGTTTTAGGAAGTACTTTATATCCTAGTTATAGTATCGTCTGCTATTCTTATACGCTTTCTGTTGATTTGTTAAGAGCTGTGCATATAAGGTTATATTCTTATTAAAATTAGTAACTTCTAAATAGGCTGGTTCTTATAGTAGAGCTTATTAAGGTGCTGTATTATTTGGGTTAACGTGGGCCCAAATTTATTTATCTATAAGGGCTTATAGTTGCTATAGCTATTGTTCCCAGTCTTCTGGTTTATTAAGGATGATCATGGTTAACGAACTTAACGTTGGTAGAGTTATTTTGACTAATAGGCAAAGGAGGAATTGAGATGGTATTTTGTTGTTAGGATTGTCCTTATTGTCAGGATCATCCTTATTATCAGAGTCGTCCTGTGACGATTAATGTGGAATCTCGTAGAATCTTATGGAAGGTTTGTGTTAGAATCGTCCTGTAATACTTGTGATAGGATTTCTGTCAGAGTCTGCGTCTTAATAATAAGGTGTTAGAGTCTGATGATGAGGTAGAATTTCTTTAAATGATTGAATAATAGCTGACTAGCTTCTTGAGTCGGCGGACCGGGCTTATAACTGTCACGAAGTTCAAATAGATGAGTTTATTGATGAAATGGGTTGATTGATTGATCTTAATGTTCATGTTGTCTTGATTGAGGTTTTTGACCTTGATCTGACGTGTCTCCAGTGACGTGTCTTCGTGCACGTGACTCGTGCACGTGACCCACGCCTTTAGAGAATACAGATTATCTGACAGCTCCCGTTCCATATTCCATATTAATATGGAGCCCTCATATACACGCCAAAGTGACAACTTCTTGTAATATGGCGATTCCACACACCCTAATCGCGATGCTGCTGTCGCATTTACATGCCTTATATAATATTATTATTCTAACCTTTGTGATCGCGATAAGCTTGTTTTTAGGGCGTCGCAGGCGTCGCGGGCATTGCTGTAGCTCTACTACAGCTCCTACCGGAGGTGGGCAAAGGTGTAGAAAACGTTAATCGCAGGGAGGGCGTTGGCCGAGGAGGTTCCATTACTACACCAAAGAAGGGAGTCGCGATAGAGGCCTGGTGGCAGAGAGGAGTTCACTTGAATCGCCCGCTGACGTTAGTCACGCATTGTGCGAAGCCAAATCTGGAGCCTCATATGGAAGCTCACCGAACGATCGACTCAATTACAGATTCAAACGAGCTACGGTAGTAGCTGCCACTAATTATAAAACGGGCGACACTAAAATACGCACAGATTGAACAAATATGATATGGAGCCGATTTGCAACCGAACGTACCCTAATACTTTAATTAGGAGTTTTAGGTGTTGGGTTGAAATTGCATACGAATTCCAAAAGGTAGAGATTTTGGCGTTCCAGATGGCCGGGTTTCAAAACCGTCGGCCTTCGTATAGCTTGCAAATTTGACGCGCTTACCGATATGGAGGAGCTTCAGATTCAAAAGTCGTCAGATTTACCGAACACCCACCTCATATTCAGATTTGAGCTCCATTTCGGTTACAATAAACCGTTTTTCTGGAAATCCACCTGCTACAACACCTACCCGAATGGGCAAGGTGCTTGATCTTCCCTTGCCAACCCCCCTGCCTACCCCTTGTACGAGGCTTGCACAGTAAAATAAGCTGGCTTGCATAACTCTTGCCAAGCAGATAGATAGTGGATCAATTAATCCACCTGGTGGATAAGCTCTACCACCAATACACTTGCCGTATAAGGTGTAGTTAATTAAGTAGTGCCCGCGGCGTTAAGGCTATTTAAACCTCGCGGGCGCGTAAGGTAGTCGCAACAACGCAATCACGGGAGACGCGTCTTCCTTTTCTATTACTACCTTATATTTTAATAACCTCCTATTAAGCTTCTAAACGGCTAGATACCGATTATAATGGCCAATTTAAGTTATTAGGAGCCTTAAGGCTATATGGAAGGCAATTGGCCGAGTCCTAGTGGAGTTTAACTGCCGCCACTACATGCGACGATTTTAAATTAATTATAGCCGTACTTTTAGAATCCTAGTATAGGCTTCGTATATAAGGATATATATAATATTAAGCCAATATTATCGCTACCAGAAGCCTTATAAGAGGGTTATATATTACCTCCCTTGTATAAGCTCTCGTTATCGCCGGTATACCTAGCTCTAACCCTCCCCCCCCCCCTCCGCGTATACCTCTGCTAGGAATCCAATTATTACCTCCGTACTTTAAAGCTCGCCATAAGGCCCAGCCTATCCCCTTATAAGAGGCACTCTTATAGAACGGTATTTCGACTCTCTTATGGCCACTAATTATAATTCCATTATTAGATAAGCAGCTAGTAAACGCTCTAACTCTAGCTAAGCAATTAGTAACAGCCTCTAGGGGGTTGCTTAATCTTAATCCTATAGAGCCCGTGAGTAAGAAAATAATATTTAAGATATCTAAAAAGACGGGTGTTATAGACCTTATATTGGCAGTAGTACGGCTACTAAGAGAGGATATAGACGGACTAGTAGTGGAAGCGTAGGAGGGGCTAGAACTAGTTAAACTATAGAATAAGGGGTAACTGAGTTATATAATAAGTTATAAGATATAATCTGTGTAATCTATATAATCTATATAATCTATAATAGAGTAGATAGAGTAGATAAAGTAATAGAGCAACGACTTTTATAGGAGTTATGGTGTATATTTAAAGGACTATAGTCCCTACCTAGATAGTTCTTCTCTTTATAGTAAATCTTAGAATATAATTAAAGTTAATCTATTAGGCAACCACTCTACTAGTTATTATTATATTATTAACTTCTTATTTACCTATACACCTAGCCTATTAGCGAGTCTACTATAGTATTTTTTATAAGGCTTTGTTATACATTTACTACCTAGTTACGGTATTAATAAAGTTAAATAATATGCCACTAAAAGCACTAGTTACGACGCTATTAATAGTAGTAACTACCTTAGGTATTAGTAGGGATACTAGTATAAGGGATACTAACTTATAACTAGTTATGGTTAGATAGTTATAAAAAATAGTCAATTAGTTAACGGATAATAATTAAATACTTAAAGATAGAATTAATGGAATTAGATTACGTTAGGAAAACGGGAGAGTGGTAGAGGCTAGCCTGGGGCTAGCCTGGGGTCATTTCCGCTAAATCCGCTAATCTGCTTATATACACTTTTTTACACTAGCCCGGGGCCACTTTAGCAACCTTATATCTTAAAATTATAATATTTCCCGCGACTGCAATAGTTGCAATATTTCCCACAACTGTAATATTTGCAATATTTCCTATAACTGCAATATTTGCAATATTTCCCATAACTGCAATAGTCGCAATATTTCCCATAACTGCAATAGTTGTAATATTTCCCACGACTGTAATAGTTGCAATATTTTCTATAACTGTAATGGTTGCAATATTTCCTATAACTGTAATAGTTGTAATATTTCCCATGGCTGTAATAGTTACAATATTTTCTATAACTGTAATAGTCGCAATATTTTCTATAACTGTAATTGTCGGGAATATATCACATGTGGTTACGTGGTCACGTGTCGCCGCGACACTAGCGTGGCGAGGAGCCTTAAGCTCCTCGCCCTTCCTTATTAGAAGAAAACAAAAAGAATTAAATAACAATTATCATACTATCTACGAACTGTAGCTACGTGATATTACCTTATAAAACCAACACTAATTAGTGGTTAACTTTACTATTATACTATAGAATAGCTAGGTATTCTACCAAGAAGAGACGAGCCACTATACTAGTGCTACTTGTGCTAGAGGAAGCTGTCTTTTAAGGTTAGAACTGGTTCTAAACCTTAAATAGAACTCTTCTACAAATCTAAGGATTTAAAGGCTAGAACTAGTCCTGAGCCTTTCTAAGATTATAGATTCTTGCGTCTATTACGTAGAATAACACGCTTTATAAGTCTTTGTGATTTAAGGCCAGAACTGGTCCTAAGCCCCATAATCGCAGATTCTTGTCTGAACGCGTACTAAATAACAATTAATAATCCCTACACTAATAACACCTCCTCTCCTCTAAAAACATGGCTACGATTACTCTAAATAACTAGAGAGATTCCTTACCACTAGGGGTAGCTGCGTACGCGAAACTTATTGATGAAGATTGGGACGAATTTCCCGTTTTTAATACAACAACCTATACGGCAAAATAAGTTAATGGCTTCCTCCTACACCATATTCTCTTCTACCAAAGTAGACACTATGCTGATGTACAACTGTGGGAATATTTTAGGGAGGATTTTTAAGACTTCCTTTAGAAGAATGGAGTATTTGTCCCTATAGATGGGGGCATTATTGGAGATAACATTCAGGAGCAGGTCCTTAATGTAAAGGAAGAGCACAAATGGACTTTATAAGAGATTGAGCACCAAATACGCACTATAAAGAAGTTTAACTCTTAATGGAATCCTAACGATAAATAGCCATAATTAACACCTTTCTATAGTCCCCTACTAGCTATATAAGTATCTCCAGCCCAACTACTAGCTGCTCCGCCAATTCCACTAGCTATTCCAACTGCTATACTACCAGTTGTCCTAATTGCTGCACCACTAGAGACGCTTTAACCTCTATAGCAACCTCCGTAAGAATCTCCGCAGCAATCTTAGTAGCAAGCTCTATAAGAACCACTATAGATAACCTTAGGCTATTAAACACCTTAAGTTCCTTAGCCTTAAGTTCCTTAGGCTGCCGTATCTTAACCCGTGCCTTAAGCTCCGTCCCACTAGAGATTCTTAACCTTGTTTAACTTAAGCGCCGAGACATTTCCTCTAACCCCTACCATGACTAGATAACTGGCACAATAAGCTAGATCTATAAATAATATCCTAACCTACTAGTAGCAAGCTTAATAAGAACCTCCGCAGCAACCTCCGCAGCAATCTCCGCAGCAATCTCCGCAGCAATCTCCGCAATAACCTCCGCAACAACCTTTGTCTTTGGTTCCCTAGTATCTACCAATTCAACACCATAGTGCATTTTCGGTTACGCTTAAAGATTGTGCTAGTAGCTCCTATTATAGTAAGATCACTAGAAAATCAGATAACTTAAGATCTGCGATTGGTACTACTATTCGCTCTTATAAGGCACAGCAATTCTACTTTAATAACTACCCTTAGTAGGAGCTTAATTATGGCGAATACGACAGTTATAATAACGGCTAGTACTGCACTGATTGCTCCTACGGATGAAGTGGGTATAGATAAGGCCGTGGCAGCTATAATAGACGCAGAGGCTCTGGCTACCGCGGAGGAAGCTCTTGTAGAGGATCTAGTAGAGGTGGATTTTGAAATGGAGCTAAATATTAACAAGCTCCGCAACTCTATTTTAATAATATAGTTCCCTAGTTAATCTACCTAGGATTTCCTAGCAAGAAAGTATCACGTACTAAAAGGCAATTTGAGGTTATAATAGTTTAAGGTTTACTACTTAGTTAACCACTATTTCTTTAGTAAATTTGGGACAGCGAGACTTATATTACAATGGTAATAGTAAGTAAGAAGGATTAATATCTGTTACACTAGTTAAGCGGTTAGAACGGCATAGTCACATAGGCAACCTATAAAAGAAGAATTGCCAGTGTCGGGAATATATTATGTGTGGTTACGTGGTCACGTGTCGCCGCGACACTAGCGTGGCGAGGAGCCTTAAGCTCCTCGCCCTTCCTTATTAGAAGAAAACAAAAAGAATTAAATAACAATTATTATACTATCTACGAACCGTAGCTATGTGATATCACCTTATAAAACCAACAGTAATAGTTGCAATATTTCCCACAGCTGCAATAGTTACAATATTTTCCATAACTGTAATAGTCACAATATTTTCTATAACTGCAATAGTTGCAATATTTCACACAACTGCAATAGTTATAATATTTATAATGTTTCCTATAATTATAATAGTTGTAATATTTCCTATGGCTATAATAGTCGTAATATTTCTTATAACTGTAATAGTTATAATATTTCCCATAACTATAATACTATAACTATAATAATCGCAATATTTTTTATAACTGTAATAATTATAATATTTTATATATAAAAAAAAGTATTATGCAATAATTAGAAAGAAAGTAAAATATTATCTATATACCTTAAGGAAGTAACTATATATCTAGGTTATTATCTTTAGGCAATCCTAGCCTTATTTTAATATTGCCATTTTCCTTTTACTATATAGACTCCAAAAATATATCAAATCTGCTATTATCTAGTAGCTTTCCCCTCTTTCTAAGCGTATACTAAAGAAAATCTTCTTCTTTAACGCCTAGTAAGTTTTATAGTCTATCTAGTGTTATTATATATAGTATATTAAGTATATATGGTTTATTATCTAAGTTATAGTACTAAGTAACCCTAAAGTAAGAAGCCTTATAGTTTTGGGTAGGTGGGCTATCTATAGTTATTAGCGGCAAAGAGACTAAGGTTAAGCGTAAAGTGCCCTAGTTAAGTTATTAATATAATGCTTAAAAATATGCTTTTACTTACCCTTTAATCTAAACCTAAATTTTTACTCCTTACTGGCGTTACCTTATTTATATAAGTAAAAGAGAAAGAACTAGTAGGCCTTAAGTTATCACTACTAGAGATAGGAAAGCTATTTATTACTAAGAACTTAAACTTATACTAGGTTATATATAGCTTAAGCTTATTTAGATTATTGGTGTTGTCTATATATAGATTATACACTATATGCGTATTATTAATTAGGTTACTAGTCTTGTATATCTGCTTCTAAATAAGACTAGCTATTACCTATAGTAGTTTAGCCTTTCTGTTAGAAGCTTACGCATCCTATATCTTCCAAATTTAATAGTATATTTGTTACGGACGCTTTAAGTACAATGTTACAACTACTTAGGGAAGAGTTAGAGGAAGCTAGTTGGTTAATACAGGCACGGTCCAGAATAGATCCGGTGGAACTATATAACGAGGAATAGTAACCAAGTTATGTAACGTGCTACATAAGGAACGCAAGGAACGTAGTAAACATACATACCTTACGTACAACACGTACTTTACGGAGCGAAGGGATTTCTTAGGCGTATGGTTATGTATTTAAAAAACTACAGTCCCTACCTAGATAGTTCTCTCTTTATAGTAAATCTCAGAATACAATTGGAGTTAATCTATTAGGCAACTACTCCACTAGTTATTATTATATTGTTAATTTATTCTTACCTATATACCCAGCCTAATAATAGGACCTACCGTAGTTCTTGCTATAAGGTTCCGTTACACATTCACTACTAAGGTTATAGTATTAAACAAGATCGAACAACATACCACCTAAAGCACCAGTTACGATGACGTTGACGGCAGCCACGACCTTAGGGGCAGGAGATACCAGTATAGCGGATATAGATTCTTAAGTGGTTACGCGAGGTTAGTTACAGGAAATAGTTAATTACTTATAGGATAATAGCAGGCTACTTAAAAAACGCATTAATGGAATTAAAGTAGTAAAGGTTAAGTTACCTTTAATTAAGTAGTTCTTAGGAGAGAAGTTAAAGCTTAAAGGGTTTCTTACGCAGATACATTTTAAGGTTATACAGGAAGGAGCGAAGTTAGCAATACCTACAGACCAGGTAGCGTACGCAGGACTATTTTTATTAGGGAGAGCTCTAGAATAGTTTAAGCCTTACCTTACAGAGATATAAGCAAATGGTGTAACAACTACTAACCTAGACGTACAGTATATATTTGCAAGTTAGAACGGATTCATAAAACGGTTAACGTAAATATTTAGAGACCCCAAAGCAACCACAACAGCAAAACAGAAACTTTAGAACTTAGTATAACGCACTTTAGTAATTAAGTATATAACGCAGTTTTAAACACTAGCCATATAGGTTAAGTGGAATAATAGGGCGCTTATAGCATAGTATAAACAGGGACTTAAGGCTAAAGTCTAGGACGTAATTATCCTAATAGAAGATACAGATACTCTAAGAGAGTTAATAGACCAGTTAATAAAGATTAATAATAGGATCTATTAAAGGGAACAAGCTAAGAAAGGGCAAGATAGAGTTCTATAGTCATATAAGGTGCAGAGTACGCAACGGCAGACATAGAGTTAAAAACTATGGAATGGCGCAGAGCTAATGGACCTAAGCAGTACTAAAAAAACCTAAAGGTGGGGAAAGAAACTATAGAAACCCAGAGGTTAAGGATCTAGTAATTAAAGGACCTAGGAGTAGAGGCCAAACCAGGGATCTTAGCAGCAGAAGACGTTTAGGCAGACTCTATAACAAGAAAAATGGTTTAAAGATAGGGCTTATATAAATTATAGAAAACAAGGTTATTTCGCCAGAGACTATAAAGGTGGTTAGAGTAATTACGCAGTAAAGGGAACCAGGCCAGCAAACGGCACGTACATATAAAGGGACAACGGTGCACTACAAGGAATAAAAGAGTGTTTAATTAACAGTTTTGCGTTTTGTTATAACAACGCATGCTAAATTTATAAGGACGCTAAATACGGCGTAAGCTATTAGCTATAGGAGCTATTATTATCTAAGTTTAGAGGAACTAACAAACCAGCTCGTAGATCAGATATTAAAGATAATAAGTTTAACACAGGTAAAGCATTTACCAATAATAAGGCAATAAAGGCAGCTTACTAGGAGCATGCAAACCTTAGAGAAGTCAAAATAGAAGTAGAAACTAAGACCATTATAGAACAAGGTTTAGTAACAGGTATTACAATACCATTAGATACAATTTCTATCGCTTTATAAGACGATAGAAGTAATATTTAAAAGAAACTAAGTAAGTAGACAACTGCTAGTGCTAGCTCATCACTTAATAAAGGCAAAAGGCCATAGGCTTAAGATTTTTAGGATAAGATAAGACACACCCAAGAACCCACAACAAACGAAAACTGATGGGAAAGGGCAGCTACTTAGTTTATAGATAAACAAATAAGTATAGGACGCAAGTTTAAGAACTACAAGTTTAGGGAATAAATAAGAACGTTAGCAATCCTAGGTAAACACAGTGTTTAGCCTAAAGATTAAATAGTTAATACTAGGATTAAAAAGCAAGATAACTACAAAGATCCAGCTACAAGACGCAGAAAATAAGAAACTATGGATAAGTTTAGAATAAGAATTATTATATAGTAAGAGCAAAAGCTAGACAAGAGGTCAGCTATACTAGGTTATATAAGGGACAGAGCACCCGTATAAAGAGTTACTAATAGGCCAAGTGCAGGGACACCTAGGGTAAAGTGGTTAGATAAACTAAAACAAGAAGAGGATCTAGATATTCTAACCAGGTTTAAAGAAAGACATACTAAAGGATGTTATAATGCAGTAATAACAAGGTACTTTCTTATAGATAGACCATATACACTAAACCAGTTGTACGGAAAGTGGTATAGGCAACAACATAACGATAAATAGGAAGATTTTTATATATAGCTAGACAAAAAAGTTATCTAAGACTAACCTATTACGGAAAAACGCATGAGTTATATTAAAGGGGCATTAATTATAATATTAAGAAACCTAGAAGAAGGATCTAGGGACTAGAGAAGTAAATAATAAATCTTAGTACCCATAATAGAGATACTAGTAGTTAGGTTAACTAAATATAGGTTTAAACTTAAGGATAAAAATAAACTAAGAGTTAACCTAAGTCATCTAGCGTATTATACACTATTATAGATAGCTTGTGTGGATAATACCTACAACATATATAGAGCACTAAAAAATAAAAACCGGAAGTACCTAATAAGGATATATTAGGCACTAGAGGAAAGATAGTTTAGAAACGCTAAGTATATATATAGATAGCACCCAGTAGAAGTATAAGGTTAAGGAGACTTAATACTTTAACTAGGAAGATTCCTTATAGAAGAATACCTAGATGGATAATAGTAGTAAAAGTGCCTAGAGAACACTTGTCTATAGCATATAGAGGAAAAGAAACGAACTAAGTATTAGCCTAAGTTAGACTAAGTACACGTAGGATCTAGCAGCCAATAGTTAGGAAAAGGGGAGGCGTATAGAACTAGAGGGAACTAATATTAGAGCCTTAGACCCTTAAAGGAATTTAAAGACAATACCTAAATTTATAAGTTAAATGGCAAGATTAGCAGTTTAAAGCGTTAGTAGATAGTAGAGTAACCAGAAACCACGTATCACTAAAGGCAGTAGAAAGGATAGGGTTACCGTATAGATAGAAAGAATACCTATATCCACTTATAACGATTTTAGGAGATCAGATAGCCTATAAAGGAGGTATTATTAATTTTAAAATAGGACCTATTTAGTTAACTATTAAAGGAAGACCAGTAAAAATGTCTTTTAATATCCTACTATTAGGACAGGATAAGGCGATACTAGGAATGCCTTAGTTATAGAAGTATAATCTAAAGATTAATTGGGTCACAGGTTAGGTTAATATTAGAAATACTTAACAACATAAAGTACGATAGTAAACTAAGTTAGTATAGTACCAAGTCAGAGCGACATATAAAGAGACTAAGTAAGACTTAAGTTATATACCAAAGAGATACCATAAGTATAGTAAAAAGTTATGGTTACTAGAAAGTGAAAAGCTATTAGAGCATGCAGTATAGGACTATAAGATAGAATTAGAAGAAGGAATAAGTCTAAAGTTCTTTCTAATCTATAAGCTTACTGAAACAGAGTTAGTAGCGCTTAAGGAGTTTATCCAGGAGAACTTACGCAAGGGATATATTAGACCATTATAGTTATTAGCAAAATATCCAGTACTATTTATCCCAAAGAAAAACGGAAAACTTAGAATATATATAGACTATAAATAGTTAAACAGCATTACTAGAAAGAACAGGTATTCTTTACCCTTAATTAGCGAAATCTAAGACAGAATAGGCAACGCAAAAATCTTTATAAAAATAGATCTAAGATGGGCGTACCATTAGATTAGGATTAAGGAAGGCGATAAATAAAAGGCAGCCTTTAGGTTAAAGGAAGGACTATATAAACTATTAGTTATACAATTTAGGCTTATAAACGCATTAGCAACGTTCCAGAAGCAAATTAATAGTATATTAGGAGAACACCTAGATAAGTTTATTATAGTATATCTTAACGACATTATCATTTACTTAGAGAATAAGGGAGAATATAGAGAACACGTTAAATAGGTCTTAAGAAGACTATAGGAAGAATAGATGCTAGTAGTAATTAAGGAATACAAGTTCTTTATAAGGAAAACCAATTTTATAGGATTTATTATTAAATTAGGAAAGATTAGTATAGACCTAAAGAAAGTTAAAGCTATAGTAAGTTAGCAAGAACCAGAGAATATTATACAGTTAAGGTCGTTTCTAGGGTTTTGTAACTACTATAGGAGGTTTATAGCACAGTAGTTAAAAAGTATTAAGCTATTTACAAGGCTAACAAAGAAAGAGGAACTGTAGATTTGGGGTAATAAGTAGAAGAAGCTATTTTAGGAACTTAAAGAGTTGTTTACCTAAAAGCTAGTCCTTAAGATCTATTAACCAAAGTTAAAAATAGTTGTTAAGACAAACACATTAGACTTTGCACTAGGAGTATGCTTGCTATAGAAGCACTAGGACGTATGGCATCCAGTAGCATATTATAGTTGGAAAATAATACTACTAGAGTTGAACTACGACATCTATAATAAGGAGTTATTAGGTATAGTTATAGCACTTAAAAAATAGAGAGCATTCTTATAAGGCATAGAGAAACCATTTATAGTTAAGACAGACTATAAAAACCTTACAGGATTCCTAATAACGAAGGAACTCAACCAAAGATAGGTTAGATAGGCGGAAATACTTATAGAATACTATTTTGAGATTTAGTATACTAAGGGTACAGATAATGCACAAGCAGATGCTCTAAGCAGAAAGGCTGAACTATAAAATAATGGAAAGCTATTAGGAGCTTTGTTACGAAAGGATTAAAATAGATTAATTAAATATAATTACCCAAAAATCGCAGCAACTAAGGAAAGTTAGATCTATAAATTACTAGAGAGTAATTAGACATAGAAGATCTAAAAAGCATAGGTAGAGGATCTAGACTTAAAGCAATATAAAAACAGAGAAGTAATATATATACCTAAGTCTATTACAGAGGAGTTTGTTAAGAAATTCCATAAGGGAATAATATAAGAATACAATGGAGCTATAGGCTTAGTGTTAAGACTTTAAGAGAAGTATATTATTTAAGGAATCTAGGGACTAGTAAAATAAGTTATAAAGGAATATCTAGATTACTAAAGGAACAAACCGACGAGGTATAAGCCGTATAGAGGGCTATAACCTATTAAAATACCAGGAAGACTATGGGAGGTTATATTATAGGACTTTATTATTAAGTTACTAAAGTTAAAAGATCCTATTATAGGATAAGATTATAACATAATTTTAGTAATAGTGGATAAGCTAATAAAGTAGGGATACTTCATAGCATGCATAGAGGAGATATTAGTAGAGGATATCGCTAAAATCTATATAAAGGAAGTATTTACAAGACATAGAGCACCAGATAAAATTATATCAGATAGAGATCCAAGATTTATAGTAGCATTTTAGGAAGTATTTTTGGTAGAATAGGAGGTTTGCGCAGTAACCTCTATAGCATATTATCTGCAGACAAATGGACAAACGGAAAGACTAAACTAGATACTAGAACAGTATCTAAGGTATTATATTAATTACGCATAGAATAATTGGGTATCGTTATTACTAGTTATATAGTTTGCATACAATACAACACTATAAAAAGGAATGGGGATATTACTATTTAAGGCGAATTACGGGTACAAGCCAAGAACGTTATTATCGCTATATTAAGTAAAGAAAACGAGTAGCACAGCTAAATAAAAAATAGAGATGTTAATGAATCTTTATGTAGACCTTAAAGAAATAGCTAAACTGGTACAAGAGCGAATAAAAAGGTACTATAATACTAAGAGATCTAAGGGACCAGATCTAAAGGAGGGAGATAAAGTGTGGCTACTATATAAAAATTTTAAGAGTTGACGACTAAGCAAGAAGTTGGACTATATTAGACTAAGACCTTTTGAAATTGCGTAAAGAATTTTATTGGTTATATATAAATTGAATCTACTAGCCAAAATAAAGATCTACCCTATATAACACGTTGCAATATTAGAGCCAGTATATGGGAATATTAAGCTACCAGTCTATAAGGCAGACACGTACAGAGGATAAGAGGAAGATAAATAGCAAGTTTTGAAGATTATTAGTTACAAGGACGTAGGTGATAAAACGTGGTATAAAGTAAAGTGGATAGGCTATAATAAGACTACCTAGGAACCACTAAGCAACCTAGAGAGTGCTATGGGAAAGGTAAAAGAGTATTAGAAGAGAGCAGGTTAGGCAATAGTGATAAGAAAGGATCGCCAAAAAATAAATCGCCTAAGGGGGACCCAAGAGGAGTAATTGCCGAGCTACTTAAAGTTGTTTCCCTTATAGGAGGAGAGCTAGTCCTTTTATTACCTAGCTTGTTAAGACCCTGTTAAACAAGTTTCCACTCCTTAGAACGAACCTTCTCACGAACCTTCTTAAGACGAAGTAGTTAAGTAGACGCCGTAATCCGAGTGTCTAGGGCCTTCTGTTCTGTATCTTAAGAACATTCCAGCTTAGCTAGGGCAGTAGAGAGCTTACCGTTAAGCTTTATAGTGGCAGATTAAACACGAGACCCTATAACAAGTTACTTAGGGAACTTAAAGACTGTTAAGAGTTATAGGACGCGTATACTTAGCATTAGAGGTAGAATGAACGTCGCAGAGCAATTAAATGTTTGCTTTAGTGCACTCCGAGCAAGAGGATGGTTATTAGGAGTTGGGACTTACTAATATAATATAGACCAGCCCCTCTTTCACACAATAAGAACACGGAGACGGCATTATCTCACCTAACGACAGTATGGCAGCTATAGTGCGAGCACAGCATTACGCGTATAAAGAAGAAGACGCTTTAGGTATAATAAATAAGGATATTAACTAGACTAATTAAACAGACATTACACCTCTAGTAGACGACTTGGAGATATTAGGAATCTTTAAGGACAAAGATAAAGAGGAGGGAGATAGTGTTACGGACGCTTTAAGTACAATGTTACGACTACTTAAGGAAGAGTCGGAGGAAGCTAGTTGGTTAATATAGGCACGGTCCAGAATAGATCTGGTGGAACCATGTAATAAGAAATAGTAACCAAGTTATGTGATGTGCTACGTAAGGAACGCAAGGAATGTAGTAAACGTACGTACTTTACGTATAATATGTACCTTACGGAGCGAAGGGATTTCTTAGGCGTATGGTTGTATATTTAAAGGACTATAGTCCCTACCCAGATAGTTCTCTCTTCGTAGTGAATCTTAGAATACAATTGGAGTTAATCTGTTGGGCAACTACTCCACTAGTTATTATTATGTTGTTGATTTGTTTTTACCTACATACCCAGCCTAATAATAGGACCCACCATAGTTCCTACTACAAGGTTCCGTTACAATATTGCTTTATAAATTAGTATCTTATAATATATATATAGATTAGAGTATTACTTATACTGTTTAGTTCTCCTATTGCATCTACCTTAACTATTTGCCGCGGACCTCCCTCTTTATATTTAGTGAGTGTATGTTAAATATAAGTAGTAATTAGTACAACAGTGTAAGCCAAAAGTGGGTAGAAATACTTAAATATCTAAGGATGCAAAGCTAGGCCTTTTAAGTTTGGGTTAAAAAAGCATTAAGTAATACACTTAATAATTATAGGTACTGCAAATTGTTATTTCCCCTTCCGTTATTAGTAGGTAAACTTTAGGAGTATATAGTAGGGCTTATAAGCTTTGGATATATATATGCAAATGCGTTATCTTTAAGTAGTTAAAAGACTAGAGCTTAGGTATCCGGTGTATTAAGGAACAAATAATGTGTATATATAACTATATAAACATTATTTAGAATATAGGATCTAAAGTCGCCAACGCAGTTAAATAACTATAGTTTTGCGATATATACTGTATTAGCATTACTTTAAATATTACTAGTAGGAGGTATAGATTTTAGAGACTTGCCCTATAAGCTTTTTTTAGTTTAGGTAAAGGCCAAATATTATTAAATATATGCCCCCAATTGTTTGAACCAGCCTTTTACCAAGCATTAATAATTAGTATATTTAGGCCCAACTTCTGTCTTTCTAGCCATAGAGAGAGCCTATAGGAAGGATTGAAGTGGCCTATTATAACTATAGCCTATATAAGTAGCTTAGTATAGGCTAGTATAGGTACGTATACGGGTATAGAGTTAAACTCAGCCCGCCGTTATACTCACTACTAGAGTAGTTCTAGTTTATATCTCAATTATTTTATACTATTAGTGCTTCTGTTCTTAGTAGTGCTTAGTTAATAATAGCGTTTATTAGGCAATATATTATAATAACCCTATATATACAGGTAAATAGTTAATCTATATTATTATTCATTGCTTAACGTCTAATTCGGATCCCTATTGGGCCCATGCGGACTACTCCTTATATACATATAGGGAGAAAACTCTTTTAAGAAAACCCCGTAATCCGTCTCCCCGCCTTTTGGGACTCGCCTGCGAGGCGCCTACAAGTCACCTGTGGTGCTCTACTACCTTACTTTTTGACCTCCTTAGGAACCACTACTGCCGTAATAAGCCTACGGACGCGCTAGTATCGCAAACTTTACTCTACTACTGTAGAGTTATTAGGGGGCGCCTATTACTCGCCCCTTTGCCTTCTATTACCATTTCCCTTGCAACCCGAAACTGGTCTAGCATATTTTGGCTAATAAGCTACCGGGTAACCGCCTTAAGACCTTTTTATATTAAGAGTAGTGTGTTATAGTTCTCTATGCCAGCTACTAAGAGTATAGCTTCTTAGTTGGTGCGTAGGGGGTATAACAGTATTATATATTTTAGTGTCTGTCTTAGCCAGCCATATTCGTATCTTAGGCTGCCTACTAGGACACCTACCTAGTAGAGCCAATCTTTTAGTCCTATTATCCCTATTCTTAAGAGTGTTGCTATTATATTTTCTGTCTTTATTAGGCCTTTTCAGAGCTCTTAAGTGTTTACCCCCCATGGCGTTAACCATGCTACGGCTTGGGTTTCTCTTGCCTAAGTTAGTCTCTATACCTTTAACTCCTATACGCCTCTCTAGCGTTAGTCCAACCAGTATTATATTACAGAAGATAGTTTCCTAGCGTTCTTTTATACTCTACTTTAGCTCCTTTCTCTTTCTTACTATTATCTTTACTAGCCTTTTACGCGTTTCCCTTCCTCCTCTATATAGGCCTAGGCCCTAATACAGTATTATTTTTCTTCTACTTTCTTTACCTATTTCTCCAATATCTCTTCCCTACTTTAGGGTTGTTGGTTTATTCTTCTATAAGGCGCCCTAGGGTCCCTCCATAGTTTATTTAGGCGTGTCTTAATATACTTTATAACATTAGAGTTGCGTTTACTTTACGCCCTTTATATTACAGCGGCTTTAATATATAATTATAGGGGGGGAATATTAGCTTCCTTTTTAAGCAGTGCTATAGCCGTTTGCTTATACCCGCCTATTATACTCCAGAGGTAGGCTATTTAGACCTTTTAGAGTGGTTTAAGGAGTAATTTAGGGGGGCCCTTCTTGGTTTCTCTAATGGCCCAAATACTAGATCCATATATTATAGTTAGCCGGATAACTGCTGTGTATAGTAGGCGTAGCCTCTAAAAGTATGGACCCTATATAGAATTGACGATCCTAGATAATATAATATACTATACTTGGCCCTTATGGGCCGCTTATACCGCATATACACTTTACCAGAGCTTGCTGTCTACCTATACTCCTAATACTCTTAGGCCCTAAACTGGTTAACCCCCAAAGCCTTAGATATAGATTATATGCTAGAGATCTACAGATTAGTTACGTTTTCTTATAAAATAGATTAGCTAGTATTTCTCTAGTAAGAATTGGACTCTATATCATCTTACCCATTCTATATAGGTGTTATAGGCTTTCTTTAGTGTTCTGCAGTTCTCTACGGCTATTAGCCCATATATAATTAGGTTTGTGTTGTTAATAAAGCCTATCCCCTAGGTTGCCCCTTCCTTAAAGGTGTTAAGTAAGTTGCTTACAAAGAAAAGAAAGAGTATAGGTAAAAGAGGTAATCCTTATAGTATACCTATTATAACTGCGATAGGGGGGCTCTAGTATCCGCTAAAGACTAGTAATACCTCTTTCTGGCCTATAAACCCTTAAATAAATTGTATAATCTATTCTAGGAAGCCCTTTGCCCTAAGGATGTATAGGAGGCGCTTATAGGGTATATTATTATAGGCGCCACTAATATCTAGGCTAAGTATTAATACTATAAAGTCCTTGCGCATAGCCTATATAGTTTTAATAGTAGTAGTAAGTAGTATAAGTGCTAATAGTATTAAGCGATTCTTTCTTGCCCCTATTTAGCTTTGTAGTAGTAGGGTGTATTTCTCTACTGTGTCTGCTATATGGTCCGCTATAACCTTTTCTAAGATCTTGCTTAGGGTGTTTTCTAAGGCAATAAGGCGGTAGCTTTCTGGGATTAAGTAGTCTACTTTACCTTCTTTTTGTAATATAACCGTTATTATAGATCTTCTAAGTTATAGGTAGTAGCCTATTATAAAGTATGCTCTGGCTATACCTACAAGCTAAGGTGCTATAAGTGGACCATAGGTCTTTAAGGCTTTGTTTAGGATCCTATCTAGTCTTAGTGCTATATTATTTAAGAGGCAACTAATAGTTCTAGCTATTTCTTCGGTTATTATATTACTATTGACCCTTAGGTGAGTAACTGGTATTTTGCTAGTAATATTACTAAGGTCTACTAGAGCCAGTTAGGGGAAAAATCTTTCTATAAGGATCTTCGCCTTCTTATTATTATTACTTATAGCCTATAGTTTGCCTGCTCTTTGTAAGGGTAGTAGGTATAAGTCTTTTACTAGGCGTCCCGCCTTTTTCTTTACCTATCTTGCCATAGTCTAAAGGCCCTTATTGTAGGGGATGCTTAGGTTAGTAGTATATTCGTTTATAAACCGTCTCCAGTTATTTCTTGCTTCTTTTTTTAGGGTATTCTTTAGCTGGTTTCTTATGTCTTTATATTGTCTCTTATCTTTAGGGTTATAGCTGCTTGTATATTTCCTTCTTGCTTGTTATTAGCTAGCCATAAGAACCGCGTATTGTGTGGACTATACGTATCGCGCGTAGGGGCCCGGTTTTAAGACTGGGTAATACTCTTCTAGCCTATTTTTAATTGCTACCTAGATCCTTTCTAGTCTTTGGTTAATTTCCTTAGGGGTAGCTAATAAGCCTTACTTATTTAGTATTGGGTGGATTTCTTCTAGGTCTTAAAGTTGTTATTTAACTGTATTAAGGAAACTGTTTGTCTTAAGCTTCCTTATTACGTATCTTTTACTATTTAGTTACGCCTTAATATCTAAATCTAGCTATATCTGGATGGGGATATAGTCTAAGGTAAGTGCCTATTCTTCTTTAGGGATGCACCTTTTAAGTCTCTAGTATAGGCCATTGTCTATAAATATAAGGTTAATTGTACTTCTAGTGGTGCCTTGTTGCCATATAATTGCTCCTAGGGAAGTAGCTAGCTTAAGGCCCCAGATATCTATAGCTTTTAGTAGGCACTCTGCCTATTATTTAGCAGTGATATAGATACCCCCCTACCGCGGGTAATAGAGGTTTATGTCTCCTAATAGAATAGACTCTATGCCTTTAGTTTCCAGTAAGCTTATTACTAATATAATGTTCTCTATTTATAGGACCCCTTTAACCCTAGGGTTATACACATTAATAATTTATACCGGTCCCCTATATATCTGGATTATTATAACTGCAATATCTAGGTTAACTACTTGCTATAACTATAAGGATAGGCTAATAGCCTTGCTAATTATAAAGTATACATGTATAGCTGCTTTTAGTTTATATAGGAGCTAGAATCCTTGGGGGTAGTATATTAATTATATATAGGTATTGTAATACGGCTCTTATATAGTAAGGATATAGTGTTTCTCTAGGTCTAGACTGTCTAGTAGGGGCCTTGCAAGGCGGTGGTTTATATTGCTGCAGTTATACTATATAATGGATAGGTGGCGGACCCCTAGTAAGGGTTATTTAACTCTCCTTTGTTCTTTGCTTTCTCTATTTTTACTTTCTCTAGGATTTTTAGAACTTTTATCTTTTATATCTATACCCTAGTCGCTATTTATTTTATATAAGGCTTTCCATTTCTATATCTTGTGTTCCTACTAGCGCTTCTATATCTAAATCTATTATTATCTCCGGTTCTTCCCCTGGTCTTACTAGTTAGCTTTATACCCTTTATAGGTTGGCTATAAATATTAGATTTGCCATATTTAGTCTAATTCTTAATTATCCTAGTCTTAAGCTTACTATAGCTATCTATAGGGGTCTTCCTATAGGGCGTCCTCTCCCTTATATCCCCTATAACCCTTATATCCCTATTTAGTCTAGTAATATCGCACGGCGTCGCTTTTAGCCTATTAAGGCTTGGGATAGCTGGCCTAGCCCCCTAGTATTAAAGGTAGGGAACGCTAGGAAGGCACCTGCGTCCCCCTAGCTTATCACCTATTGTTTCTATTTATATAACCTAGCGTATAGTTGTTTCTGCAGCTATTAAGCCCTTGCCTTTTATCTTCTATATTTAATATAGTCTACTCTCTCCCACGCCTTATATGTGCTTTAGTAACAGTTTACGCATTTTATTTAGTCTTAATTTAAGTAGTATTTTGTATTATAGGGGCCCGCACAGTAGCCGCAGTACACCTATACTGCGCATATAGATTGGGTGTGTCCCTATTATATACAGCAATAGCATTATTTTAGGCGTAGTTTATAGTTATAGAGCCTTATATTATATATAAGGCCATTTATAATTATTCCTTTTTAGATAAGGAGTTTTTATATTCCTGGTATATGTATACTAATAATAAGGGAGCCATGCGTTTAACTAGCGTCTCCCTAGTAAGTCTCTAGCAACTCTTATATCCTCTTATTGTTTTTATTATATACTTAAATTACATTTTTCTGTTAAAGCTATTGGATTTGGGTAATCTCAAGTCCTAGTATAAGGCGTTCCGTATATTTTACTATCTCTTATATAGTTGCTGTATTATTTGCCTAGCGTCCCTTTTCTACCCTAAGGCTTATAGGAACCGCTAGGACTTTAACTAGGTAGTCTTTATAGAGCACTTTTATACTAATACGTTCTCCTAGCCTATCCCCTGCCCTTATGGCTTATTCCTTTACCTATTAGTCCTTTAGGGTAACTCTAATATCTCCGCTCCTTAGGTGTTAGACTATAACGGCGTTATAGACTTCCTTATAAATCTCTATAAGGACTTCTATTTCTAATTATCCCCTAAGCCCCTCTACTTTTTCTATATTTGGTTATATTATAATTATATACCCGGTTATTATCTTAAAGGGGTTAGGTTCCCTATACTATAAAAACATAGCTATAGCGGCCTAGGTGCGACTTACCAGTAAAAAGGGGTTTTATTTATTTTTAATTTTGCTTAGCCATTAGAGGATTTAATTAAGGGATTGCTAAAGGGGCGCCTAAGAGATGCTAGACTAGCGGAGCTATTCTACTAGCTATATTAGTTTGTTATAGCTAATGGTTGCTCCCCTATAATTGCGGATACTAAATGCGTTTAATAGGCTTTGTATTTTATTAGATGCCTTCTTAATAGAGATATTTCCGCTTTATAGTGTAGTATTCGCCCATTCTTGTTGTGGAGGGCTATTGCTGGGCGTAGTTCTGGCGGTCGCGCGTAAGTGCGAACCACTGTCGTTTGACGTGTGCCTCCCCTGCGATGCAGGCATCTTAGGGGGATTCTCTGGGTGTTTTTCGGGGTTCTTTTTGGTTGGTTTTCGTCTTTTTGGGCTAGGTGTAGCAAGAGCTCCTTTTCTAGTATTTCTAAGGATTCTATTACTTTAGTTAATCTATATACTAGGTATATAGGCCTTACTATTTTCTAAACTAATAACTTGGAATAGGTAGCAGATTTAAGCTTATATTAAGTTATATTAGTTCTATAGCAAGTGTCTTAAGGGAAATAGGGGTATAGTGGAATCTTATTACTATTAGATTTATCCTTAGGTATACGCTAGTCTTACTAAGCTTATTAAGACTATAGGCTCTATCTTATTAGCCATATAGCATTGCTATAAAGTAGATATAGGTCGCACCTAGCTGCTAAACACTATAATAACCTATATATTAGATAATTTGGCTATAGTAAAGAATAGTATTGGTTTAATATATTAGTGTTAAAGATATATTTAATGGCCTATAAAAAGAGTACTGTCGGGAGTGAGACAAGTGGTCGTCACGTGTCGCCGCGGCACTAGCGTGGCGAGGAGTCTTAAGCTCCTCGCCCTCCCTCATTCTAGATCATCAAGCATTATTAACAACATTACTGTATCTACTCGAGTAGTACTGGTAAGGGAGTTACCCTGTATTACCAACACTAATTAGTGGTTAAACACATAGTCAACTACAGAATAGCAAGGTTATTAACAGAAGAGACAGTCTCGTGCAGGGGTGCCATATGCGCTTATATGGAATGGATCCCGGCGATACTATACTACCTTAGACTTGCGGAAAACTAGTAATAGAAGTGTTACTAAGTACTAGGAGATACCAAGTTGCGTCTATTACATAGAACAACTACGTTTACGAAGATTTGGTTAAGTACTTTAGGTTAGAAGTGTTACTAAACCTAGGGTCCTAAGTTAACATCTAAAACGCGTTAAATAATATCTTAAATTGCCTACCTCTTAACAGCAAACCTACGAGATTCTATAAAACTAAAAACCCTATCTACCTTTGACCTATTATGGCGTTAACCTACCTAAAGAAGTACAAGGAAGACATTAACCTAAAGATATGGAATAAAGACATTGACCCTATAAACGCTAAGTAAAAGGACTTAAATGGATTCTTATTATACTATATAGTACACTATATAGACAGTGAATACAACAATACTATGCTATGGTATTGTATAAAGGAGGGCTTTGTTAGATAGATAAAGGAAACATAGGCTCTTATAAATAAGCTTATTGTATAAGACTTCTGTAACTTCCTTTAGAAGAATAGAGTATTTGTCCCTATAGATAGAAGCGCTATTAGAGACAATATTTAGAAGTAAGTTATTAACGTAAAAGAAGAGCATAAATGGACTCTATAAGAGATTAAGCACCAACTACGCACTATAAAGAAGCTTAACTTATAATGGAATCCAAATAATACACGAATAGAGACACGTTTAAATTCTATTACTTTAGGCACGAGTTCTTACGTTCTATATCTATCACTTCTATTATCTTTAGCTCCCTAGGATCTACTAATTTAACCTATAACTTTAACTACTAAATAAGAGCAAGCGCAAGATCCCCTTACTTCGCGATTTAATAACCTTCGAACTCTATTATAGCAAGATTAGGTACTACGCCGTGTTCTATTAAGATCTATATCTCTACTACAGCCTACAAAGCAATCCCCACCTTAATCTCCAATGTGATTTTAACGTGGCCTAATACCGCTTAGAGGTACCTTAAAAATGCTTATAGAGCTTATAAAGCTCTATTCGGACTAGGAAAAGAGGTTTAGTAGGGAACTGTATAATATCCTTAATTTAAAGCTGCGTATCTTCTATAACTGTTGCTAGAAGGTTAGACTGGAACCTAACTAATATTATAACGCCTATTCCATTATACTTAAGGGCCGCGCTAGTACCTTCTATTATAATCGTTTGGTAGGGAAAGGATATGATTTTAACCAAATAATATATAAGATAAGATGCCACTTTAAAATAGAGGAGAATAAGCAGCAGTATATGTCGGAGTAAAGAGAGACTACCTTTCTAAGGGTTATTACGATAAACCTAAATGTCTCTTAACTTAATTGTCTCCAAAAGCTCTTTAATTAACTTTAGATAATTTAGCGTGGTTTATCCAAATTATATTAAGAGGACTTTAGCCTACGTGATTAAATCATTAGCGTATGCTAAGGTATTAAAGAATGTAACCTTATTCTCTTTAATCCTGTAAATACTTATAAAGGAGTATATGCTTAATTAAGATCCTCTATTAGCACCGCTCTGCGCTCTTAAGAAGTATAGTAATTTAACACCTAACCCTAACCTACTCTAATCGACCTAGCTAACTAACATAATTATAACTAGACCGACTAAATATATAGTGGCCGTGGTAGGGGATATGGTAGAGGGTATAATTAACGTCGACTATAAGGTAATTGTGGAGGTTTATTTTAGAGCAATTGTTAGAAGAAGTGCTATGTTTGTAAGAAGCTAAATTGCTAATTAACTAGGCACCTCCTTAATAGACGAAAGGAGGTATATAATAAGTTTCGCCAGAGCGCATAAAACGTTGGAAACTAAGAGGTTACTATAGCCTACTTTTAAAGCTTCCTGGTTTAATATAAAGGCGAAGAAGATCTTAAGGGTAAGGTTAATAAGGCCGAACAGCTTTTTATGGATATAGAAATTAAGGACTACTCTTCTAACTAATACTTTACTGAGTATAGTAAGGTAAATAGCATACAAACTGTTGCTGTCCTTAATAACCAATCTACGCTTTATTCTGTTATAAAGTTAGATATCTTTAATAAGCTAAAGGAAAGTTCCGCGTTCTCCTTTAACAACAGATACTTGGCGAACGTTTTTTATAATATTATGCTAGATACTAGAGCCGCAGGAGTATTAATAGCAGGAGAACCTTAAGTTTAAGCTCTTTAGCAGCTTAATAGCTCTATTTAGATTAACTAATTAACGGTAGGCTAATATATAATTTGCTTTAGTAAGGGTACTGTAATCTCTCTTGGCACAATTAAGGTCTAAACCCCGTTAGGATGTATTACTTTCTATATTATTCCCGCAAACACCCTATTTCTATTCTGCATCTAAGATATAGATAAATTAGGCTAAGCTTAATAACCTTAAGAATATACTCGTTTAGGGAGATAATTGGGTACCCATTATACGCAAGTGGGGTTACCTATAGTTACTCCTTTAATAGCTAGAAAGGAGCGTTGCTTAGAGCTACTTAACTAAGTCAGAGCTACGTCAACTATACTATCATTTTGGCCACCTATCCGTTTACTAACTACTTAGGGTTCTTTAGCGAGTAGGTTATAAAGTTAAGGTTAAGATAATTGAGCATCTTATAAAGTACTACTATCACTGCTAAATAAACTAGAAGTCCCCTAGCCGATTTAAGTTTACCCTTAAAAATAACTATAACTTTAACTTCTGTATTATTATTAATATTATATATCTTAGCGGTAAGCTAGTACTCTAAGTTATTAACTCCTTAACCTCCTTCCAAGCCGCACGCTTCCTAAAGGATATATTAGCTAGGAACGCATGGGATACTCTCTAATTATGCTAGATTAATGTCTACCTAGGACCCCCTAATTAAGTTATTTATAACGCAAAAAGGAACTTCTTATCTATAGAGTTTTGGTAATAGGTAAAGGTAATAAAAATTAAGGTTAAGGAAGTCCCTATTAAGGCATATAATAGTATCGGAAAAGTAGAACGATATTATATGCTATTACGCCAAGTATATAAGATTATTTCTTTAAAACTAGAGGGCGCTAGTAAAGAGCTTATCTTATAGATAGCTGTTAAGGCTATTAACAATTCCGCTAGCCTAGATAGGCTCGTACCTACATTGCTAGTCTTTGGCGCCTACCCTTAAATAACTAATAATTCTCTACTATCTCTATTTATTATGTAACGAGCGGAGGCTATTTGCAAAGCAACGAAAGAGGTACAACGTCTCTACGCTACGCGCTAGGTTAATAATGCACTAGGAATAAGAAATGGCCTAAATACCTTGACTATGCTTAATCTACCACTCTAATCTAAGGTACGCGTATAGCGTAAAAAGGAAGGATGGTTAGGCCCATATAAACTTATTATAATTAATAGTTAGACTTATACTCTTTAGATGCCCTATAAACCCACTTAATTCCGCTTAACCGTTATTAAACCCTACTATAGAAATAATAGTTCCGAGCCTTTATAGGATGCCCTAGAGGATACCCTAGAGGAGAACCATAATACCCTAAAGAAGAACTACGATCCTAATATAATTATAGCAGATATGCCGCAACTATGACGCGGTAGAGGTTGCCCGAAGGGATTACAAAATCGCTAATACCTTATCGATTTTAAAGAGCAATTTATTACCACTATTAAGAGTAGAGACGAGTTATTAATGGCCTTTATAACAGCTAAAGAAAAGGCTGACTTTAAGCTTATAAAACAGCTCTAAAAGGAAGGCCGTATTATAACTCTAGGAGCTCCTTTCTAAGCATCTAATAAGTAGGAGATTAACGGTCTCATTATAAGAGGAGTCTTTAAATTTAAGAAATATGACCCTACTAAGTTCAATAGAGTCCATATATTTAAGTTAAGAATAGTTAATAAGATTAAAGGCAAAGCTATTAATACCCCATTTAAGAAGTTAAGGCTAGTTATTTAAGGCTATAACGACGACGGTAAGGAAGTAATCCTTACGCAATCCCCTATAATTTAACAAGCTAGTTAGCAAGTTATTATTACGCTAGCTCCCTCCTTAATAAAGAATGGAATGGTGGTTTATTTATAAGATATTACTTAGGCCTATACCCAATTAGAGACACGCCTTTAGCGCTTAATACTAGCATACCTTCTAGAGCAAATTCGCCACTAATATCCCAAAGATACAATTATAGTTGTGCTTAAGCCATTATATAGAATTATAGAGGTAGAAACTTATTAGTGGGCTACTTATAGCAAGCACCATAAAGAGAAGCTTTTAATAACTACTTCTATATTTAATCTATGCTTCCTTATTACAACCATAGGAACCCTATTTGGAATTATCGGCATATAAACTAATAATACAATTATCTTAGGAGACGACTAATTCTTAGCTCTTAAAGAAGATAAGCTAGTAAAGGTAAATCTTATAGCAAAGCCAAAGGAAAAGCTCAATCTAACAATACTATTACTTTTTAATAGATGCATCCTCTCCCTAAATAAGGATTCTATTACTTTACGCCAGAAGGGTTAAGGTAAGAAGATTAACGTTATTAACGTTAATTCTCTAAAGTAAAGATACGTAGAGTAACGCGCTTACGGAGCTTATATTACTTCTATCTATTAACCTAAGGCTTTATTTAATCTCTCTATTGCCGCCTAATACTAGGAACCAACTAGGGATAACGTTCTTGCCCTAAATAAACGTCTTTTGTAGTAAATAAACCATCTTGATTAGGGACTACTTTATATACCTATTAATCTTCCTACTACTAAGCTCTTTGTATTTATTAATAGATCGTTTATAAATAATAAAGATTTTAGCTCCTAGTTAGGATATAAGATTATTTTCGCAAACGAATCCACTAGAGAGAATAACTTTATAATTTATAGTAATCTTATCTATTAGAGCTTAACTAAGGGCAAGCGCGTTACTTAAAGCGTTCTAGCGTTAGAGATATATGGAATGGTTAGCGGAGTTAACATAGCAATTACAATTAGAACTACCCTAAAAATAATTATAGATTAACTTAAACTTCCTACTATCCCCACGATTATGTGCACTAACTTATATTCCCTTTATAAGTGTTTAGTTAAGCTTAGTACCACAAAGGAGAAGCGCCTTATAATTGATATTATAGCACTTTAGCAATCCTATAAACGGCAAGAACTCTTTAAAATTTAATAGATTAATGGCCAAGACAACCCGGCAGATATAATAACAAAGGCAAACCTAAACAAGGCTCTAGAGACGTTTATTAACACGAACACTCTATGTATACGAGTTAAAGGTTAGGTTAAAAGGGAGTAGGATTCCCTCGCAAGATGTCCACCCACGGCTCCTAAACGATTCCTCCTCTTCTTCTCTTTAGCTTAGTATCTTTACAAGATAGCATTCCACAGACTTTGGTTTAGAGACATTTATGCGAGCCATTACACTGGTAAGAAAGCACCACGTGCTAAGGGGCAAATTTTGGGATAGCGAAACATATATTGCAATGGCAATAGTAAGTAAGGAGGATTAATATTCGTTACGCTAGTCAAGTAGCGTTTATATATAGATGGCAACCACAAAAGAAGAGTTGCTAGTGTCGGGAGTGAGACAAGTGGTCGTCACGTGTTGCCGCGGCACTAGCGTGGCGAGGAGCCTTAAGCTCCTCGCCCTCCCTTATTCTAGATTATCAAGCATTATCAACAACATCACTGTATCTACTCGAGTAGTACTGGTGAGGGAGTTACCCTATGTTACTAACAAGTACTAATATAAATTATTAATAAGAGAGAGGAGAAAAGTAAAAATTATAAAGGGGTTCTTTAATTTTAAGCCTTACTTACTTAGGTTAAGCTATCTAGTATATCTAGCCAAGCTAGCATATATGCGCAACCGTGCATATATTGACGCTATATTAGAAATATTGGGTATATAAAATATAGCATAGTACGCGGGATAGTTGGTATAATACAAATATAACATTAGGCCCTTGGTTTTTTTTTCTTAGGCTAGATAGAGGTCTTCTATTTCTGCTTTAACTTATTATTTACCAATTCTACTTTATATATAGAAACCGTTGGCCTAAGTGTACCACTAATTTCCTATATAGATGCCTTTAAACCCCTAAGCCTAGAATGGTTTCTCTCTAACTCTAGTTATATTCCTAGTAGCTTTAACAATAAATTACTTATAACGGCTTGTGGTATAATGGTTTTAATATATATAGGTGTAGTAGCTAGGTATAGTGTGCCTATTTAAATGCGTTAGAATATTTCCAATATTGCTAAAATTGCTTATATAATCTATCTTACCTTAGTCTTTATATCTTACTATAAAATAAAAATAATTAAGTCCTTTGGTATATATTTTATCCATAGTAGCCCTCTAGGTCCGTTTAATAAGAACTTCCATCTCCCTTTCTTGGCTATTATAATAGAAAATTCTATATTTTATAAAATTAAAGCCAATATCTTCTAAGAGTATACTAGTAAATAGACTAAAGTCTAGATGTCATGGAACCCGACCGTAGGGGCCTCTATAGGAGAACCCCGTGCTCTCGCGTACACCTCGCGTACAGCTTATGTTAGCTACGCGAGGGTATATCACCTCCTTACGCCCTTGACCCTTACGATCGATCGCGCAACGTCTTGTAGACTCCCTGAATACATACGCTTTGTAGCCATTGCCCGCGTTCTGTGATATTACGTTGCGCCTTTTTCTTTACCGACGCTTAGCCTATGACCAATTCTACGTCTCTATGATACCGCAGACGCTGCCAGAAGCAGCGTGTCTATAAGTTACCTTACTTCGTACTCCTAAAGAATTAATAATAGCAAGACGAAATTCCTTACTAGCCACTATATTAAACTTAAAGAACAACCTAATACCTATATTAAAACCACGACACTAATTAGTCCTAGGAGGATTTAATTTGTTAGCCCTAGCCTTAACCCCTAAAGGGAAGCCTAGTGGCTTAAAAGACTATAATAACTATGAGGGGGACATTAATAATATTTTATCCTTTATTAACTATATAACCACGGATAAATAAGCTGAAGGGCTACCACCTATTGAGATCAAGATATGAGACGCTAAGATGTTTATAAAAATGGTAGCATAAGAACCTAATAAATACTACTGCCTTCTATAGAACTACTATCTAAAGCTTATATAAGCTGAGATGCGTGCTGCCTAAGATTATAATATTATCCAAGACCTACAAGCTTGTGAGGCGCTCGCTAACAATACACGCTAAGAGATTAAAGACGACCTCTGTGCGTCTAAACACAATGTTTAATAATTAAAGAAGGCCAAGATTACACTTATTGCTACAATTACTAAAAGAGAGGGTATAATTAAATACCTATAATCTTAGCTTAATAAGTATATTTATAATAATACTAGATACCTCTCTACTGTATATAACGCCACCTAAGCCTTTATGCCCCTGGCAACCTTACCTACTCAACGCTTAACGGAAGGTTAGCGCTAAGTAGCTTTACCTAACGGGAACCCCTACTATAGCAGCGGTGATAATAAAAGCTATAACAATTAAACCTAAACTACTACTATAGGGTCTAATATACGCTACCCTAATCCCCTAATCTTTAAGGGTGACCGCAAGGAATACAGCTACTGGAAGATATAAACCTGTAAGAAACTAACCTAAAGCGCCTGCCTTTTCCCCATAGAAGATACCAAGATTGGCTATATTATTAGATAAACAAAGGGCATCTTGTTTAATAGGCTTTTCGCTTAATGGGAGACTAGTAGTCCCTAGAAGTGGCAGTCCCACTAGGAAGTCCTTAATAACCTTAACTAAATATACCGCGACTATAACCTAGTGGCCACTAGTTGAGCTAAACTACGTGCCCTAAAGATAAGTCCTACTAAATTATTTAATAAGTTCTATGTTAAATTCTAGGAATATACTAGAGTTCTTACCTAAGATAACGCTAAAGACTAAGAAGATCTCCTTAAAAAAGTTACTTATTGCCTTAGTCACGCAGCCGCCAGCCACAACTATAACGATATTTACAATATAGTAGCAGCCCTATAGAAGATTAAACGATAGCTAAACTAGATTACTACTGCAAACCCCCGCCTAAAGACCTCCCTATAGAAGCCCTCTGGACCTACTAAACTACCAACGCCTACTACCCTAAGCAATACTACTGGTCCTAATATTAACCTCTTTATACTAGCCTTCCTAAAGAAGCTACTAGATGGAGAGCGCGAGCTACTCCAGAAGCTAAGGCGTTACTATAGATGCCATTAAGAAGGCTGTTATAGCTATAGCCTAAACTACCTAATGGCTAGGTTTAGTAGCTGCTATTAAACACCTAACCCTATACCCTAGACACTAAATACGTCGCTATATGCCGCTACCGTATAAGACGAAGATGTAGCAATAGTAGTAGAATTAGACGCAGAAGCGGAAAACACAAAGTCCCAGCCCTAAGTTACAGGTTAGGACACTCCGACGATAGAGGGATCTACATATTAGCTTGCTTAATAGATAGCTTAGTAAAAATAGAAAGACGGAAGCAAATAGTCTTACCTATAGAGGAAACTACTGCTAAGAAATAATATAAAACCCATTCTATAATTAACTGCAGAGCTACTAATAAATTTATAGATACTTAATTTGTATATACTTATAACCTACCTACCTTACCCCTTGCTAAAGCCCGCGCCCTATAACTCGCTAACGGTAGTTGTACTGCACAAAAGATTACCTATATAGTATAACTCTACCTAAATATAAATGGATACCAGGAGGAGCTCTAGGCCTATATTATACCACTTATAAACTACCCTATTATCCTTAGAATAAACTGGCTCGAATAACACAACCCCGCCATTAACTAGTAAAAAAGAGAAGTAACCTTTAACTCTAAATACTGTAGAGAGACTTGCCTAGGGCATAGCCTAGCCGCCTCTATCTACTCCCTAGGATATTAACCTAAGGAAACCCTTATTACCCCACCTACAACTAACTGCTACTATGTAAGCGCCGCGGCCTTCTACTGTATAGCACGTAGGAAAGGCTAGACCGTTGCCACAGCCTCCTAATTATAACTATATAAGCTTAATAAAGATCAGGACCATATCCTCTATAGTAATAGGATAGATATAGTCAACCTCCTAGAAAATAATACCCCCGTAAAACTCTATGGACTTTTACCCTTAGACTTTAAGAAGTTTATAAAGCTTAAAAAAGGACTTACTAATAAGGAACTCCGCAAGCTCCTCCCTAAGAGATACTATGACTTTATTAATATATGCTTATAAAAGAGCGCAGATATACTGCCCCCACATTAACCTAATAACTATGCTATTAATATTAAACAAGGAAAAACGCCGCCCTATAAGAGACCCTACTTAATGTCAAAAGACAAACTTTTAGTTGTTAAAAAGTACATTAACAAGCACATTAATAAAGGGTTTATTCGTCCTAGTATATCCCTAGCAGCCGCTCCTATCCTCCTTACTAAAAAGCTAGGAGGAGGTATTTAATTCTGCGTTAACTATAGAGAACTTAATACTATTATAATTAAGAACTAATACCCCATACCGCTTATACGCGAGACCCTTAAACGGCTTAGCTAAGCCAAAATCTATACTAAACTTAATATTATCGCCGCCTTTAACCGCCTCTAAATACGGGAAGGTAATGAATAGGAAACCGCATTTGTATCGCGCTTTGGCCAATTTAAATACACCATTATACCTTTTAGCGTATATAACGGCCTAGGCAGCTTCTAAAGCTATATTAATAATGCCTTATGGGACTACCTTGATGACTTCTGCTCCGCGTACCTGGACAACATACTTATTTATAGTAATAACCCTTTTAAGCATACTAAGCACGTTTAAAAGGTCCTATAGCGCCTTAAAGACGCAGGACTTTATATTAATTTAAAGAAGTGCGAATTCTTAGTTATAGAAGTAAAATATCTTAAACTAATTATTACTATTAAGGGTGTCCGTATAGACCCCAAAAAAGTATGTATAATTACCAAATGGCAAACCCCTACTTGTATTAAGGACGTATAAGCCTTCCTCAGTTTCGCCAACTTCTATTGGAAATTTATATACAACTTCTTAGGTATTATAGCACTATTTATAGCAATAATGCGAACAAAGGGCTTTTCCGTAAAAGAAAGAAAAATATATTTATGTTTTATCTGGACGCCTAAATGCGAAAAGGCGTTCTAAGACTTAAAAGATATGTTTACTAAAGCACCTATCCTAGCTTACTTTATACTAGGACGACAACTCTATCTTAAAACTAACTCCTTAGACTATATTAACGCGGGCATTCTCTCCTAAATAGGTAATAATAGTCTCCTCCACCTAGTCACATTCTACTTGTCTAAGCTTACACCACAAGAATATAACTATAAGATCTATAATAAGGAACTCCTTGTAATTGTATAAGCGTTTAAGGAATTTTAACCGGAACTCTCCTTAGCAGAACCTAACTAGCTAACTAAAGTCCTTACAAATTATCGCAACCTTGAGTACTTTATAACTATAAAATAACTAAACCGATGCCAAGCACATTGGAATGAGTTCCTCTCTAGTTTTAACTTTAAAATCGTATATAGGCTAGGAGTATAAGGTACTAAGCCTAATAGCCTAATACGCCGTTTATAAAACCTTCCTTAGTTAGAAGATAACCCTTATAATTAATTCCAACAACAAATAATCCTAAAAGCACGAAATTTAGCCCTAGGTATACTACCTAAGACAGAACCAACTACCCCTTAGCTTTATACCACAGAATTAGAGTTACCCCCTAAAATTAATAAACTTATTACCATAGTATATAACACCCCTATTAACCTATTACTGCATTAACTGATTGCCGCAAAGATTGCCGGCACCTGTACACTGCCTACTAACCTCCGAAGCTTAGGCTAGATTAATATAGCAGCCTTAAAAGTAAAAGAGAACAGGCTCTATTATAGAGGCCGTTTATTTATCCCCAACTTAGAAGACCTATAACGGCAACTAATCTAAATGGCCTATAACCTCTAATTAAGCGGCTACCTAGGTAAAGGAGGAACCTATAAGCTTCTTAGCCGATACTACTTTTAGCCCAAAATAATAGACTTAGTTAAACGCTTTATAAGCGCCTACTACGGCTATAAATGTACTAAAGCATTTTATACAAAGTACTAAGGACTGCTATACCCTCTACCAGTACCTATATGACGATAGGCAGATATCGCCATAGATTTCGTTATCAACCTACTGCCTTATAAATGATATGGCCGAACCTATAAGAACATCCTTATAATAATATACCGACTTATAAAAGAACGCCACTACGTCCCAACCAAAGGCGTAGCCGTAAGCGACGTTGCCAACGCCTTCCTCCGCGAAGTCTACCGACTATATGGGTTACCTAACTCTATTACATCTAACTAAGGCACGCAATTTGACTCTAATATATAGAGGCGGATCTACCAACGCCTTAGTATCTCCATTAAGATGTCTATATCCTTTCACCACAAAACTACGGGACAACCGGAAAACGCTAACGCTAGTATAAAGGCGTACTTACGACAGGTAGTTGCCTATAGTTAGGACAACTAGGTAGACCACCTTCCGCTAGGTAAATTCGTAGTAAATAACCACGTCTTAGCCACTATAGAACTTACCCCATTCTTTGCAAATAAAGGATATCACCCACGATCTAGTATAGAGCCACCAGAGCCTATTGATAAGAAACTACTATATAGAAAACGCCTTAAGATGCTACTTGCCGATTAATATGCAGACCGTATAAAAGACCTACTTAACTACTATAAAGGAGAGATAGCCTGGGCCTAAGCGAAATAAGCTTACTTTGCTAACCGCCACAGAACACCACCACCTGAGATGCGTGTTGGCGACTAGGTATAGTTAGATACACGCAATATCTCCACATAAAGACCTATAAAGTCACTTAATTATAAAAACCTTAGCCCCTACCAGATTAAACAAGTTATTAATAGAGGAGCTATATACGAACTAGAGCTCCCGCCTACCTTAGCCACCCGCGGGATATAGCCCGTATTTTACCTATAGCTACTATACCTTTACCAGCCTAACCCTTTACCAGGACAAATATAGCCTAAACCCCTACCGGTATTAATCCGAGATGAGAACGAAGACGAGAACCATAAGGAGTGGACTATTAAACAAATTATTAACTCTAAATACTTTAGCAAAGGCAGAGGACGGCGGCTCTACTATAAAGCTACCTATATAGGATTTGACATAGATCAGCCAGAATGGCAACTATAGGAAGATTTTGAAAACGTAAAAGATCTAATTAGCGATTTCCACTACATAAACCCATAGAAACTAGGCCTAAGCAGAGATTTCGTACCTAATCCCCTATAGGAGCCGTCACAGCTAAATTGTTATATATTACCGTCACGTGACTACTCCAATAAGATGTTAAGGAACTTTAACCGCTAGTTAAAGTTGTCTAATTGGTCAGATTCTAGACGCTAAGGAGAAGCCAACCAATTAGGATTTTCTATCCCTAGGATAGAAAATCGCTATTGGCTCGCTTACTACTAGCGCCTTAGCAATACCCTCGCACCTTACCAAGTCCCTAATAGCCTCCTTCCCCTCTATAGCCCAGTACCTTCGCATAGTAGCAACCTATAAGCTTTAAGTCAGAAGCACCTATATGAGCCCGTTATACCTATAACGATATTCCTTTTTCTAGATACCCCAAGCATTTCCCCCTACATATATATAGCAACCACAGCGTCGCCGGAGCTCCGCCTCAATAGGAGGGGGGGTAGTGTCACGGAACCCGATCGTAGGGGCCTCTATAGGAGAACCCCATGCTCTCGCGTACACCTCGCGTACAGCTTATGTCAGCTACGCGAGGGTATATCATCTCCTTACGCCCTCGACCCTTACGATCGATCGCGTAACGTCTTATAGACTCCCCGAATACATACGCTTTGTAGCCATTGCCCGCGTTCCGTAACACTAGATTAGTTAACGTAATCTTATTATCTAGTATACTACTAGCCATAAAGTATCTGCAACCACATAGCATTTCCCGGCTATCTCCTTTATAGACTACTTTAGTTTGCACCGTCCTAAATATAAGGCTATTCTAAGTAACCAACTCTAGGTCTTCTTTGCTTAGCTAGCATATATTAGTTAATTTAAGACAATATATAACAGACTTAATTTATACTAAGGTTGTTACTCTATCTAACACTCAACACTTCTAATTATTATTACATTTTTAGGTAATTATAAATAGATACCTACTCTGCTAAGGTTCTAGTATGCCTATAAAAATAGTAGGAAATGATTTAATTATATTATAAAATACCTAATTAAGTCTTAACTGGTTCCTAACCTTATTTAGTTATAAACCAAGTATTTAAATATCTGCAAGTTCCTATTCTATAGTAGAATAAATATCGCTATATAATATTTTATTAATTTTTAGGCCTAGGTAGATAAACTTTACTAACTAGTTCTTTATTATATAGGCCTTATATACTAAAGAAAGCGATATAGGTTTAGATTGCTGTTCTATTTGCGCTTAAATGCCCAGTATAGTGCTATTAATTGTCGTTAGGTTATTTATAGTAGTTATTATAATTAAGCGTAAGGGAAAAGGAGTTATATAGCGGCTAAACCTAAATAGGTATATCTACTAATTATTTACAATATTTGCAATATATTATATTTATTACCTCTCTTATAATATTTATATATATGCAATAACCGTAACATCTTTATTATATATACTTAGAGCTAGGTATTATAAAATATATTATAATTGGTATACTATAGAGGTAGTTCCTACTTAGCTAGTAGTACTAATTAAGCTAATTAAGTATATAGAAGAAACCGTCTATACCCTACTATATAGCCTTGCTAATAGAACCCAGTTCTAATATATATTAAGTAATCTTAAGTAGTAAGGCACTAGAAAGGTGCTTTTTTTTTTAAATATAATGCTTTAGCACTCTAAAGAAAGCGCCTAGTATAAAGATCTTATATTTTTTAGCCTACTGCTAAATATACACCTCTATATTAACCTTATTAGATACGGCCCTAATATCTATAACTTTATCTTTTAGCTATCTAATCCTATAGGCACGTCTAAATGCCTAAGCTTTAACTACAGGTAGCGGCTATAGCTTAAATATAAACACCTTGCTTGTTCTGATTAGAGTATATACTTTAAATATAAGACTAGTAGTTAATATAAGGAATCTTAGAGTGGGGTTATTTTTAAATTCTTTAATAATGCTCTCTCTCTTTTCTATCTTAAGCTTACCACTAACTAACTCGCAGCTACCTAGTCTATACCTATTAAGAAGATACTAATCCAGCGTTAAAATATAAAAATATTACTTTAAGAATAGACAAGACATACCAGATAAATAATAAAGGCGGCTACTAGGAATGCTATAAAGATAACCAACTTCTTAGGATAACCTTTACAGTTAGTCCCTAGGTAAGCAAGAACTGTTTTTAAGGTATCTATTTTTAGACTTAAAGCCATAATAGAAGGCAGTTCTCGCTTAAATATAGACTGCCTAGGGTTCTTATAATGGTTAAGCGTATAGCCTTTATTTTTATCTCCTTCTAAAAATAAGCTAGTAAAAGGCACATTAAAATCTTTACCCTTGTTTTTCTAGAGTTGCAGTTCTAAGAAGTTTGCAAAGATTTAAAGCTTATAGGCAAATGCCAAGCTGGACTAGTGTGGTTTTGTAGGTTTTTGATTAGTATTTAAACCTTTCTGCTTTTACTTAGCTAGTTTTTTTTTATATACTACATTAATCTCTTTCTTTAGTTTATCTGTGGCCTTATTTAATCGCTTTAAGACCTCGCCTATATACTTAATATAAATATTCCAGTCCACTCTTTATGCATTAATCTTAATTAATAGTTTATTGTTAAACTATTATATATTTATAGAGCGCCTAATTATAAATTACGAAACAATATTACAAAAACCATTAATAATAGCCACCATTTCTTTCTTAGCCTCCTTTAATAGCTTAGCTTTTATTTAAACTATTTTATTTATTTTTACCTATAGCGCACGGATATTAGGACTAAGTAGTAGTTTATAATTAGGCTTTTCTGCCCATTCTTTATCCCGTCCTATTACTAAGGTTTGTAGAAATATAGCAAGATTACTAGGGCTAGTGCCTACTAGGGTGCCTAAATATCCCTAAAGATAGATATTATTTAGTAAAGCCTAAAACGCAAGCTGTCTGGTTATAGTCTATAACTAAGTTTGGCTATTCTTGATGGTATAAAACTTATTAAGAAACACATGGAGCCATACTACTCTATTTAATCGATAGTATGCCCTAGGTAGAATCTCGCCTAGTAAGTATAGGAATTATTGTTTTTAGTATTTAATAGTTATAGCGATAATAAAGCGGGACGAGTTGGTGGGAGAATTGTATAATATATCGTCCGGGTTATCTAGATTAGGCTCTATATAGCTAAGAAGGAATTTAGAGTTACCTTTCTGGCACTCTTAGGCCGTTTTCGCGTAGTTGCTATATATAATTTAAAACTGAATATCTGTGGTGCCCTTATTCTTACCCATATTCTCACATATTATAGTTAAGTAATTTTCGCCAAATACTAACTTAATGTTCTTTTTCTATGCCAATAGAGCTTTAGGTGATGCTATTATAAATATTAGGCTATTAAGTCTTTTAAATACGGAGTACGGATTCTTGTTAATATATATGCACCAAATTGGCAGGCTACCCTGTAAGGGGTATTGCGTATTCTTGGCTTCCCTAGCAGAATAAGTAAGATACAATCTATCTTTTTTTGCTTAGGAATCCTAAACAGCCTATTAATTAATGACAATTAATCTGTTTAATAGATGGGCAAGAATTGCGGTAACTGTCTTGCCTAAGCCTATCTAGTCCATATACATACCGCCGTTAATGTTATATTTTTTGTTTACGGTCTAGTAATAGGCGGTAATTAGTTAACATTTTTTCGCTCTAAAGGATTTTGTAACTAGCTATAGCGGCAATAGAAGGCTATCTGCGTTAAGGTTGGCGTTAGGATTAAGACAGAGGCATCTACATGCCTCTAACTATAGAGTTTCGTTAATACATTTGCACTCCTTCTTTATTGCCTAATTAAAACCAGAATTTAAGCTTAAAAAAAAAGTTTTAAATTAAGAGAGCATCTATATTAGATATATTAGAGATATATATTAGCAACTTAGTCAATCGAGGCACGAGTACGGCAAGAGGGTCGCGCAAGCCTGTATAATTGGATTGTCTATAAACGAGGATCCAAAGCTAGAGAAAGGAAAGGGGAAGAACGGAAGCACCGCTTAAAGTTATATACAATTCTCTGGTCACGTGACGGCACTTTGCCATCATGTGATGGCAATTTGCGGCAATCTGTGGTAATGTGCCAGTGCTGTAATATTACCCCCCCCTCCGAAAAAGCCTGCCCTTAGGCTTTATATGTCCGTATTATATCCATATTATGTCCGTGGGGTGTTTTTATCTATATGCTTAATAGGTAGCCTATTATCTTCGCTATACTAGCACTCCATCTACTCGTCTAGATACTTTGGGGGTCCTAGCTTGTTAGGGTATTGGTTATAGAACTCTTTAAGCTTCTGGGGGAAACCTATAAAGTTCTAGGTAGGGTACTAGGTTGGGTCTAGATCGTAACCTTTCCATTAGATATAGTATTTTAGCGTTTCTTGTACTAGTTTACAGGCTAGTATTTTATTAACTTCCTATTTGTTATCGCCATTAACTTAAATTGGCAGTGGAGGCTTATTCTTTTATCCAGGTAGTGGGTTATTTGTAGCTTTCCATAGCTTATCTAGTAAGAAAATAGGGTGGACTTTAATTAAGTCTGGGAGTTTAACCTTATATAAGTTGCCTTTTTTATTAAGGATTTTATACGGTCCTGCTATCTTATAGTCTAGCTTATAGCTAGGCCGTTCTATCTTCTAGTTCTTTGTTATAACCTAGACCTTATCGCCTATAGTAAAGTCGGGCTTACACCTGTGTTTATTTACCTGCTATTTTATTAATTTTTAGGCCTTCTTTAGGTTCTTATAGGTTACCGCCTATGCTTTTTCTAAGTGTCTAGCATACTGCTGTGCTTTCTTATAAGATAGTTTTTCGCGTACGGTTTATAGTTCTTCTAGTCTCTCCTAGTTAAAGCTTATATAGGGTAAGTATCCTATTTCTAGCTAAATAGGTGCAAACCCCATAGAGTTATAGGGTAGGGTTGCCTGGGCGTAGTCTATTATAGGTAGTAGTTTGCCCTAGTTGTTTTAAAAGTAGTTAATAAAGGGCCAGAGTCTCTGGTCCAAGTATTAATTTATAATCTCCGTCTAACCGTTTGTCTAGGGGTGGTATGCTATAGAGAGCTTTAGCCTAATACCTAGGATCCAGGTAAACTTATTTTAGAAGGCTAATATAAACTATGGCCTATAGTTGGATATAATAGTATCTAATGGTCTATAAATTTGGTAGATATAGTAGATATATAGTCGGGCCGCCTCTTTAGCATTAATATTCTTATAATAGGGGATTAAGAATAGGCGCTTGCCAAAGCGGTTAACTAAAATTATAACTATATTATATCCGTTGCGGTCCATAGGTAACTTATGGAAGTCTATAGAGATATGCTACTAGGGGCGTTCTGGTATTAGGAGTAGCTTTAATAGCTCTAGGGTTTTATCTTATGGAATTATAGACCTATAGCAGTTGTCGTAGTTCTATATATAGCGGTTAATATCTATAACTATTCTGGGCTAGTAGTAGCGGTTACCAATAATCCTATAGGTCTTATTTTTCCTAGGGTAGGCCATAGAGACCTAGGCATGTGCTTTGGCAATAAGCCAAGTCTATAGGTTCTGTTCCTCTGCTACTACTAGCCATTTTTAATACTTAAGTAATCCATTTTTGAGGGACTATAGGCTGGTAACGTTCTTTACCTTTTTACAGTATTTCTGTAGGGAAGAAGCTATATAGTTTGCCTATAGTAATTCATTAATAAAGTTAAATCCTAAGGGGTTAATAGGATATATCTTAGCACCTAAGGAGTCTGTACTTAGTTCTGCCTATATCTGGGGGTTAAGGTGCTCTGGTCGTAGTAGTATTTAGGTCTATAATAAGATCTTCACAGCCGCCTAGTTACCTAGGTCCTGTTTACGCTTTATAAAAGCATCTACACGGTTTATAGCGCCTAGTCTATACATAATTAAGAAGTTAAACTAAGATAGGATATCTACCTAGCGTACCTGCTAGGCCGTAAGGGCCTTAGTTATTATAAAGTATTCTAGGGCCTTATAATCCAAAACTACCTTAATAGGCTTAGGGGTCCCCTCTAGCTATACACGCCAGTGCTAAAAACTAGAGATAATAGCCAGCATTTCTTTATTATGGATGTAGTAGTTTAGCTCGACATCTATTATAGTCTTTAAATAGTATGCAATAGGGTGCCATTCTCCGTCTAGTTACTTTTAGGAAAAAACACCGGCTATTGCGCCGTTTAAGGTATTAATTTCTAGTATTAAGGGCCATTCTGGGTTAAAGTGGGTAAGTAAGGGAGCTAATACCAGCCGTTTTTTAAGCTTATTAAAGGCCTGTATATATATAGCGTTAAAGTAGAATGGCTGGTCTTTCCTAGTAAGGCAGGTAAGAGGCTAGGCAATCCTACTATAGTTCTTAATAAAGTGTTAGTAGAAGTTATAGAAACCTAAAAATAATTGCACCCCCTTTATAGTCCATGGGGGTGTCCACTAGTTAATTACAGCTATTTTTTCTAGGTTTGCCTTAATTCTGTCTATACTAATAATAAACCCTAGGTACTTAGTGCGCTTAACACTAAATTCTAACTTCCTAATATTGGCCTAGAGACTAGCTTTGCGGAGCCGTTATAGGACTTTATAGACATGCTCCTTATATTCCAGTTTATTTTTAAGGTAAATTATAATATTATCTAGGTAGGCTGTATAGAAGTTATTAAGGTAGTTAAAGAGTACGTTATTTATATACCGTTGGTATATAGCCAGTCCGTTGGATAGTCCAAAAGGTAGTACTTTGCATTTATATAATCCATAACAGGTCTAAAATATAGTAAGATCTTTAGATTTAGGGTCCATTCTAATCTAGTAAAAGGCCTAGCGGATATTAAGCTTTATAAAGATCTTAGCCTTACTTATATGGGCTAGTATTTCTTTAAGTAAGGGCAGCAGATATCGGTCTTTATGGGTTATATAATTTAGTTTATAGTAGTTAATATAGAAATAGAGTCCACTATTAGGCTTTTTTGTAAAGAGAATAGGTGCGGCAAAGGGGACTTAGCTAGGCTTAATAAAGCCCTTATTAAGGTTGTTAATAAAGTACTACTTAATAGCCTATAGTTTATTAGTAGATTGCTGGCGGAGGGGGCTATAGCTAAGGGTGTTTTTTTTGTCTAGCTTAATCTTAATCTTATGGTTATACGGTTGGTGAGGCAGGAGTATATTAGATACTGCCTTAGAGAATATATCCTTAAATTCTTGGTATTGGCGGAGTAGTTTCTATTCTACTAGCTCCTTATCTATAAGCTTACTTTCCCCACTAAGCTAGTTACAGGCTAGAGCTTCCTTATCTTTAATAATCTAATTAATTTTATATAAGCTAGTTGTAAAGGTAATAGTATTGGGCTGTATTAAGTTCTGGTAGAATCCTATGGCGCTAATATAGCAGATATTAACTGGTAGGAGGCCTATAGGTTTCTTTACAGACATTCCGTGGACTATATTCTGCGGCTAAGGGTTTATAACCCTCCTTAGCTCCTATTCTATCTTCCATAAGTTATCTTTCTGGTCTATATATTTAGTACAGCGTCTAATATTCCTTGCTATTCTTTATAGCTGTATAGGGCCTAAGCCAGCTGGCTTATTACTAACTTCCTGGATTTCTAGTGTTGGTGGCGCGATATTAGTAGTCTTGGGGCGGTATAGTATGCGGACCTGTTGCGGATTAAGCTATATATCTTTCTTAAAGGCCTGGTCTCTATATATAGTATTGGCCTAGTAAATAGTGTCTACCTATAGCCGCACGAGGTTTTCTATTATAATGCTGATTTCTTTTATAAAGGAAGGGGTTAGAGGTAGGGTTTTAGGCTAGATAAGCCGTCTGCTCTGTATATTAAGCTATAAGCCTAAATAGGCTAGCCATTTTCTTCCTAAAATTATATTGTGGCTTCTTAGGTCTATAATAAGCAAGGGGATGTTATACTGCCTTTATCCGTTAACACAGAGGTAAATCCACAAGATTGTTGTAATAGGTAGCCCTATCCATCTGTTATACCTATAAATAGGAATTAGTTTAGGCAGTTCTTTAAGGGGTGCATTTAGAAAGTCAGCCAGCTTTATAGTATACTGGGTGTCTATTAAGGCAAAGGCATTTACTCTAGAGCTAGCTAAAGCAGAGGTTAAAACTTAATATCTATTGCAGAATAAAGTATAAGGGATAGTGCAGCTTCTTCTACTAACTAGCTAACCTAGATTAACATATAATATATTAATCCCTTTTAACCCTAGAGAGGAGTCTTTCTTTAGGGTTCCTCTTTTTCTAACTTTATACTATCCTCCTAGATTAACAGAAACTCACCCGCTTTTACGTTTATTGGGCAATCCTTTATAATATAGCCCTTCTGGCCGTAAGAGAAGTAAGCTCCCTAATTACTAAGGGCCTATATATAGGGGTTGCTGTACATAGGCCGAGTATTCGCTAGACCTATAGTAGGACTAGCTATAGGGGTTGCAGGTCTTACTGGGGCGCTACGGCCCGTTTTAGTAGTATTTATATTCTAGTTGGCAGAGCTTCTAGTCTTATACCACTTAGTACATGCCTTAATTTAGTGGAGGCCCTAGTTAATAGCTAGGCATTAGTCTATAAGTTCCTTAAGCATCTATACAGTAGTATAAACTAGCAGTATAGCGCGCTGTAGGTCTAGAGTAAGCTTATTAAAGAGGTCTGGCATTAGATCTTCCTAGGGGATTTAAGCCTATCTAGCTAAGTATAGAAAGCGGGTTTAAAAGGGCAAGAAGGTCTCTATTGTTTTTATATTTAGGCTTTTATAATTAAGCCGGGCGTTTTATACTTTAAAGGGGTCCTTATAAATAGAAGATAGGTAGTTAATTATCTCTTCTTTAGAGAGGAAGGAGTCTGCTAAGTCCTAGGCGTATTACGGACGTAGGTATATCTATACATCACCGCCAGTGCAGCTAAAGACGTATACCATTTTAGCTTGGGCATTAGGAAAGTAGTTTATATTAACTTTAAGCTTGTCCTGCAGTTAAAGCTTCTAGTTATTAAATATAAGGTCGGTTCCATCTGTAAGCAATAGGGGGTCTGCAACCTTCGCGGATCGCAATAATACTAATGCTGTATATTGGGCTAGGGCCTTAAGGACTATAGCAAGCCTCTAGGTGTCTAATAACTTATTGCTAGGCGTAGGGGTATCTTTAGTTTCAAGCAGCTCTTAGAGCTGTTTAATTTCAGCATTAGCTGCTATAAGCTCTTCCTGGGGGGTTAAGACGGCAACTGTTTCACTATTAGAGGTATTTACGGGTCCTATAGCGGCTTTACTAGCCACTGTGTTTCTTAGCATAGTAGTAGGGGTACTAGGTAATTTCTAGTATTTGTTTATTTTCTAGGATTCTAGTCCGTACGTATCCTATTTTTTTTAGGTTTCGCGTTCTATTTGTGTTCTTTTAGTTCTAGTAATGTCCTTAGGGTCCTGTTCTGTTTCCTTGTTCTATTTATAGTCTTATAGATATATTTAAGTTCCTTTTTAGGAAAAGAGAGTGGTGACGAGCTTTAGATAATGTTAGCAACTTAGTTAATTAAGGCACGAGCACGGCAAGAGGGTCGTGCAAGCCTATATGATTGGATTATCTATAAACAAGGATCCAAAGCTAGAGAAAGGAAAGGGAAAGAACGGAAGCACCGCTTGAAGTTATGTACAATTCTCTGGTCACGTAACGGCACTTTGCCATCACGTGACGGCAATTTGCGGCAATCTGCGGCAATGTGCCAGTGCCGTAACAATATATGCATATATATACATCCAAAGAATATAGTATTGGGATTATTCCCTTTCTTATCGTCCGTATAGTCCTTAAAGTCGTTTTTGGCCTTATTATCTGTATTAGGGAGAGGATTGTTATCATCTTTATTATTACTACTATTATTAGACAATACTTCTATAACATTTATTATATTTATTCCGTTTTTTTCAACCTATATAATCTTCTTAATTTTATAGAGTTCTATAGTATTCGCTAATACTAGTAGCAGAGGTGGTTAACTGTTAGAAGCATTCTTATCGCCTTACTTAGAGGTTCCGCCTATTATAGTATCCTTTCCGCTAATAGTAGTGGCCTTAGCAACACTAGGCGTAGGCTGGTTGCTATTATTAGGAACATTAATATAGATTAAAAGCGGGTTAGTTATGGTAGCGTTATTACTAGAACTAGTAGATATTCTAGTAATAACTAGTTTCTGGATATTAGTCTAAGGCATTATTGGTATAGAAGCTACGCTGTCTAGGTTTAGATATAGGTCTAGTATAGTCTATCTATTTAATTAGGATGTCGCTAGATTTAAATATTAGTAATATACTAAAAGAGCTGCAATACTTGTAATGTAAAGCACTTACATAGAGGTCGGACTTCTAGCTTTAGCATTTATAAGCTAGAGTTTATAGCATCGCTAATTATGGTAGCTAACTCTTCTTTATTTCTAATAGGGCCGAAGCTATCCTATAAACACTTAGTATTAAAGTTAATGGGATAAAACGCGCTACTAGATACGGTAGCTTTTAATACAAGCTTATCCTAAGATAAACTGTCTAGTATCTAATTGGTAGACCTATAAAACTTATTTTTTATAATAGCTTAAAGACAAAACTAAGTAACAGTAGTATTGGAACTGCGAGATATATATACGGTGCACGCTAATAGGGTTATGTCACTCTTAATATAGTATAGTAAGATCCCAGTATAAGGGTTAACTTTAGGTATTTCTAGCCTTACTTAATAATGCTTCTTGTAACCTTTTTGGTTTTTATTTAGGTATAGAGAAATTAAGTCTAAGTTATCTTCTAGGTCTGTTAATAGAGTTAGCCTTTTTTAACTTAGTGGTTCTAATTTTACTCTTAATTTGTTTAACTTTATCCTTATAACAAGTACTAAGTAGCTTCTCCCCATAAACATTTAATTGAGACACTGCTTAAAGGCGTTAATCTTAGTAAGTATAATTGCTTTTATATTGCTACGGATCTCAGTTTAGCGGTATTATTTGGCCTTAAAATATCCATATTTTTTTAAGTATCTTTTAAAGCTGGGCCTTAGCCGCACGTAGCCTAGATACGTTAATTGCTAAACCCTAATAAACTATTGCGTTTAATAGCTTGATAGTAGCCAAGGCGTATTAGACGGGATATAGGTATAAGAGTTTATTATTAGCAATGGGCTATCCTTTAGGACCTATAATAGCGGGTTAGTATAAATAGCAAAAGGGTAGACTAGCTTGGCTTTAATAGCCTATATAGTTTAACTTACTAAGCTTACTTTCCTAAGAAGCTATTATAAAGAGTCTCCTCTTAATAATATCTGGTGTAAGAAGATGTTTATACTAGGGTAAAAAAAGTTAAGACGGTGGACTTATAATGGAAGATATATAGTAAAAAAGGCCTGCTAACTATATAGGTAAATAACTAACAACTAAGATTGTATTAGTAAGGTAAATTAATTTAAGAATTAAACTAAAATAAAATTAATGGTTATTACGCGCAATATTGGCAATATTAGGCTAGGTATAACAGATTAAATAAGAATAATAAAAATATTGCATATATTTGCGTGGATCTAGTAATATGCCCTAGATTAGGGATTCTAGGGAAGCAAAACCTATTAGTGCTAGGTGCAGCTAGGATATAAGAAAGTAATAAGTTAAGCCTATAATTATTATAGATATAAAATGCCTTAAGTATGCGACGCAGTACGTTAGTATTTGCAATATTGCAAAATATATTAATATAATAGCCTAGTAGTGTACCCTAGGTTAGGGATTAAGGGAACCAGAACTTAGATGGTGCTGCTAAGAGGTAGGAACTAAGGTTATAATATTGCGACTATTGCATATATAGTATACCTTAGGTATATAATATAGCACGCTAATATCTGTAATATTATAAATAGTACCAACGTATAGGTCTAGTGTTATGCCTTAGAGCTAGGTAGTGCTACTAAGAGGCGGGAACCAAGGTTATAATATTGCGACACATATAATATACCTTGGGTATACAATATAGCACGCTAATATTTATGATATTGTAAACCGTACTAATATATGGGTTTAGTGCTATGCCCTAGAGCTAGGTAGTGCTGCTAAGAGGTGGAAACCAAGGTTGTAAATAGGCGATATTATAACTATTATATATATAGCATGCCCTAGGTATGCGAATTAGTGTATAGATATTCATAATATTATAGACTACATATCTATCCATCCATCTATTACCTACTCTCTGTATTAGAACAAATTTCCCTTTGCCTTAACTATATACTAGCCCTTAACCTATTTTAAGGTGAACGCCGTAATAGTATATATGCTAGTAAGGAGTTATAGATATCTTACACTAATTGGTTATTATAGATAAATAAAAAGCTTAGGTATATAGCCACCTTAGCTAAGCGCACTAAGCGTCCCTATGTTAAAAAGGTATTACTAAAGAATGGAGATAGAGCCATAAAGCTAGCTCTAAAGCCGTAAAAGAAGAAGGCGGCGGATAGTTGCTAAAAGGATATTAGAGGGTTTCTAATTAAGTAAGAGAAGAATAGTAAGGCAGCTAAAGCTACAAAGACAGTTTAGCTACCTCTTAAAAGCCTTCGCCAACTTATTCTGTTCTGCCGGCCGCTGGAAATGCCGCTATATATAGTCTAGAGAGAACCAAGTTAAATAAAAACAGCGCCGCGGAGATAGCTGTTATAGAAGCTAGAAAACTATAAAAGGGGGACCTCTTTATTATTATAAGTTAGACAATTAGTCGCATAAAGGAGAAGTGGGATGCTTTACAGACTATATTAGCTACTAATTACCAGAATATTAAGAGTTTAAAGACTAATATTAAAGAACTTTAAAAAGCTAAGAAGGCTTAAAATATATCTACTATTAATCTAATCTGGGACGCCTAAATAATAAAGCAGGACTATAACTCTAAGGTTATAAAACTATATTCCTAACTAACCAAAGCGTATAATAATATAAATTAGAGAAAGGTAATGTTTTAAGAGCTTTTAGCAAAATATAAGGCACTAGATGCGATAGTCTTATCTTATTTAAGATTAGTTAATTATTAGCGTAATAAGTCCACTATAATGTCTAAAAAGTTAGTTAAATCCGTATAAGAATTAGAGGCTATAAGGAGTATATAAAAGTCAATAGAGGATTCTTGGATGCTTAAGCGCGACCAACTAAAGGCGAAGCTAGATTATTGTCGGAACGTTAGTTATATGACGTGGTCACGAGACCGCGAAGCGAGGCTAGCTAATCCGACCTTAAAGCAAACCCCTATTTCTAGACAATCAACAACTACCAACTTCAACACCGCATACGTACCACTATAAGTGATATTCGTGCACGTTAATAATACGAGTATACTAACACTAATTAGTAGACGTATAGATTAGGAAATACGCAATAGCTAGCGCTTAAGAAGTAGTACTGGAAACAGTTTACAATTACCTAGTTCTTATCTATTTTATTAAAGGAAAAGACTATAACTTCTACTCATACTTAAGAGAATTTGTACTGGCTTTATAGCTAATATAATAGATTGCTAAGAGAATAGTAGCCTTGCTAAGAACCATTCTATAGGCCCTATAGCTGTAGAAACGTACACACAACCCTTAACCTCAACCTCAACCTTAACCTTGACCTCAACCTCAACCCCAACCTCTATTTAAGCCTTAACCCTTAAACTCTTAGACTAAGGACACTCTATAGGCCCTAAGGTCATAGAGAATACCTTAAACCTTAAATTTAAACCTATAGACCTTCTTTCTAAAAATGGATCCCAAATAGGCTGAGAAGATCTTAAGGCATGGGGACGGGATTAACATAGTAAATGCCATAAAAGATGAATTAGGAGAATATATAGAAACGAAGGTCTATATATACACACAAGAGAACTTTACAGACTATACATTATGGACAGTATTTAAGGAGGAATTTGAAGGCTTTACTACTAAGGATTTTAGACGCATGCGAATTAATATAAGAGCAAAACTATGCACTCATCTACTTAAAAGGGGAGTGTATGTGGGAAGGCACAATAATAGATATTTGATCTTAGAAGCACTATTTAACCTCCTCTAAGAGGAAGAACCTTATAAATAGACAGATAAGGAAATTATAGGAGCTCTTAAGGAAGTTAGCCCTATAATTATAGTGGCATTATAAGAACAACTTAACTCTATATAAACAGCCCTAATCTTAAATTAAGCTATACCCCTATTAGCTATAGCCTCTTTAGTTCTAACAACCCCCTTTTATAGCCTACTACCTTCCCACATAGTGCCGACACCTATAAACTATTAACTACCTATACTACCTCCAACACCTATAATTTAGCCTATGGCTATAGCTATAATGCCTAGAACGCAAATACCTACCCCTATAATACCCTAACTAGCTGTTATATCTACACCCCAGCAAACTGCACCAACTACCACCTAATAGCAAGCTGCACCTACCTCTACCTAAGATTAACTACTTACCCTCCTTACTTAACTCCTATAGACGCAGAATCAGTAATTATTATCTACGGCAACTGCCTCTACCCTCCCTTTAGTAGCTACTCCTACTCTACCTAGTCCTTCTCCTGCCTAGTATCTTTACCCTAGTACTACTAATACCGACCCTGCTATACACCTGCCTATATATAGCAAAGAGGTAGCTACTATTACTAAGATCTATATAAATAGCCAGAAGTATAATAGAGTGAGTAATAGCTTTAACTTTAAGTTAACTATCTTTTACAACATCTGTAAGAGATCTGGATTACTACTAGAAGGCCACATAGTGGCATTCCCTAGCATGCTAAAAGGGCTTGCTTAAGACCACTACTATAACAGCAACCTTGAGTTAAGACCTTTTACTAAAGCCTATAACTACATGCAATAGTTCTTTAAAGGGCCAGAATACTACTATAAAAACCTTATGGAGTAGAACAGTATAACCCTCTAAGGAGTTATAGACGAGAACCCTAATAAGTTAATCTATTAGAATTTCCAACTGCTTATAAATAAATTGCTAAAGTAACGTTATAGACTATACCTAGACTTCTGTATAAACCGTATTCTTATAAATAAGTTGGTTACTGCTTGTTAGGGAGTACCAGTATACTATATCACTATTTTTAACCCTTTAGAAGACCTTTATTAGTTAATCAGCAAGCTATAATCCTCTATTATTACGTGGGAAAAAGAACACCCTTTATAGGCCTTAATAGGACCGTCTTACTAAGCCTTTTTTACAAATTAATGCTACTATTAAAACGACCAGAGTTAAGACCAAAACACTAATTACTATAGCAGCAATTGCTCTTATAGAACCAATAGCAGACTAAAGGCTAAGTACTATGTCTATAAGAAGGAGGACTGCTGTTTATAGAAATACACAGAAGAGAAGCGTAGCTGGTCTAGAGACGACTACAGGAGACGCTTTATTAATATTAAGGGCCGCAATAAGGGTAACTTTAATAACTACTTTAAGCAATATATCGCTGCTTGCAAAAGAGATAAAGATAAAAATTTAGACTTTAAAGCCTATATATAAGACGCTAACAACCCTAGGAGCGATGCCGGAGAACCTAAAAATAGTTCTACCTATATTACCACCTTTAGAATACTTACTATAGAGGAAGCAACCTTTATAAGCGTAGAGCTAGCTAATAAGGCTTATACACACCTACTTATGGCTTTAGAACTTACTATAGAGTCTACCACAGAACCTTATACAGAGACTAACCTATTCGCCTATAATACGGCCACAACCATAGCATTATAATACACCTTAACGGTCTTTATAGGAATTATAATCAATATAGGTGCTTCGCGTAAGTCTATAGCTGGCTATAGCCAATTCTAAGCCCTATAGGCCGTAGATAAGTCTATAAGTCTTAACACGTTAACTAAGGGCTAAGTAACTGTCCAATTCAGGATCGGAGCCTCTATTGTGGGAGGGAAGGTCTCTCTCTAGACAAGAAGTCAGTGTACTGTCGGTCTGTCAGTTGGTCGTAGTCAGTCAGTAGAAATCAGTAGGAAAGCAGTTAGTAAGAAGAAGAGAAAAGAGTGTATTCTGTCCCCCTAAACTATCCGTTGAGCCTGTCTGAGTTGTTGAAGACTTTGAGGCCGCGGGCTAATCTATATACCCATAGGAGGCCTATGCTCTCCTAAAACTATACCTAAATTAAATACTAAATGTAGTGGGCCAACTTACCCTACTATATACCTCCCCTGCCTAAGTTGTTGTCCCCTAACGACCTCCAAAACTCCCTATCTTCGAAATGAAGGCGTAGTAGGTAACTATATGCGCTCCTTACCCTTGCCACGAACCCGAGATGGTAAGTAAGGAGACTCTGTTCTGGTTAAATAAGACCGCTCTTGTCCGCCTAGTTGGATAGTATAAGCGACATTAAACAGGCGGCTTTCAGACAACCTTGCTCTTTTACATCTTTCCATTTGCTTAGTTCTGTCCTATAACTCTTTAGGTAACTCCGCATAACTCTATCCTTCTGCAACAATAGGGGGCACTCTACTTAGATCTACCGTAATAGTTAAAGGGTCGATTCCATTGTCAATACAGTAGAAGTATAAGCGGCTGTTAAAGCGCTCTATCTTAGCTGCATATATAATCTAAAACATATCCTTATAGTTTTTAACAGCTTTAAGACAGTAGGAATGCATCTATTTCGCAACTTTATTCTAATTACCAGTTAGAAGAAGATTACGATCTTAGATTACCGCTAGAGAGTCCTATTATCGTCTACCCAGAAGGGCGTCAGACAAGGCGCTAGCAGCTATAAGTTTAACTGCTACAGGGAAGCAATATAGGATTGCGCTGTAAAGGTTGGCATGTCCAGATAGCGTACAGGGCGGCGCTTTTAAGTCTTAGTAAGCATCTGCTAGCTCTACCTAGGTTTCTCCTTCCATAATCTTAAGGTTATTATAATTATCCTAAACGCCAACAAACTATAGTAGTATTGTTCGCTGGGTCCTAGTTAAAGGTCCTTTCGCCCCATAAGGAAGGTGTGGTATGGTTATATATACATCTCCTTTTTTGCACGGCTGAGCTACCTAGTTAGTTGCGTATTTTTCTACGTCTTTAGTAGTCCAGTCCTGATCTGAGATCTTGTGTACAAATCTATCACCTTTGGTCGATCCTTGCGCTTTAAGATCTGCCCACCACAACTCCAAGTAATAATGCATGCCAGGTAAGATGACTGTGTAATTATCCTTAGTCTTGTTATCTAGAGAAGCGCTTCCTTAAATTATATCGGCACCGCGCCCGCTCTCTATAAGAGAAGGAATGTTTATGTTAATATAACGGAAAGCTGTGGAGTCTCCCTTAACCGCGAACTTCGCATAATAGGGATAGAAGATAAGTCGCCACTAGCTATTAGGCCTAAGAGCGTAATAGAGACGGTAGTACTCAGGATCTTGTTTTATTAGCTGCTGGTAGAGACCGTAGACTATTATTTTTAACCATCCGTAATTTGGCCGTCCATTAATTAGACGCTGGTAATAACGGTATATACGCATTTCTTTATCAATTATTACTAAAATGCTAGAATCCTACTACTATCTAAACATGTTTGAAACTACGGATCTGTCTTACTGCCATATACCTTAGTTGTTTGGTGACAGTATCCAATTAAGTAAAGCCCCTCTGTTATAGGAAAACCTTAGTGCTGAATTATAAATAAACTTATACGGTCCTAAGGAGTTGGACGGAACTGGAGGTCTATAAGCTTTTCTAAACTAGGAGTACGTAGTAGGATCTGTCTTTATGGTGCTAAGATAATTGTAAGTGTGGTATATTAAACGGAGTCTATGGCACAGTGCGGTATAGTTTAGACCCTTCATCGCCAAACCCATACGTCCTTTTATGGCTTGCGTATGCATCTAGCAGACCTTGTATATCTCTAGGTTAGAACCAGCCGCCCTATACCAACTACGCAAGAGCTTTATAACCTCGGTTGGTTTGATTTTAGTGGTTCAGTTTAGGGACGCTTTAAGATAAGCTAGCACGTTATCTTTACAGTTACACCCTTATTTTGAATAGAGTATTGCTACAATATCTACGGTCTCCTTAATATACTCCTTATCATCTCCAGGCTTAATAATATTTTTATTAAACATTAATTCTACTCCTAGCCCTCCTACTTCTAGGTAAGCAACCGTTAGCCCTCTCCTTAGATTTCTTCTTAAAGAGGATACTAGCAGCCGCGGGGGCAAGCCAATAGGCGTTCCAGCTACAAGAATACTTTCATTTATAGAAGATAAAGGTAAGTTAACCAATATAGGTGATCCTTATTAAGACGGGCTTAGTATAATACTAACGCCTCCTCCTTAAACAGGTGTTAATAGCTAAAAAGCTAATAGATTTATTACGTCGGAAGCATATTATAAATATATTTGTAGTGTAAGAGCTAAGCTCTCTCCTACTTGTCTAATTCTAACATTAGTGACTTCTAGTCCCACTATAGTTAATCTCCTACTTCTTAGCGGCAGGTCCTTATTTAGAACAAGGAAGCCAGTTAAGTGTCTCCCTAAACTATACTTATTCACCACCTGGTCTAATATTGCCCTTCCTGACTTTATAGGCGCGAGCGCGAAATTGGCTGGCTATAGTCAAGTAGTAGTCTTAATGCCGCGTTCTAGATAATCAAGCTTCTTAACTAGCGCTTCATTAACTCTTGCTATAACTTTAGGAAGTAGATAGACTGCGAGCTTTTAGACGGCGGAGAGGAAGTTATAAAAGACTACGTATTTAAGCGGTCCGTTAAGGACATTTTATCCCTAGGCCTTTTAGATGGTTTCTTTAGCTTTATTACACCGGTTTCTCTAATCTTTAGCCATCTTACTAACATTAGAGATATCCCTAAAGATTAATATAAACGCGTCCTTTTCTAGAGATGCCTGCAGCCCACTATTATTGTTAATGAAATTAACTACTACACTAGCAGCATCTGCGTAGTTTTCCTAAGAGAGCAAAATTTTGTTACAGATTTAAACGAGCACTGCGTAATACTAATTAACTACGAAGCCTCTAACTTCTATAAGAACGTTACTAATCTAGTACTTAGCTCCTTTATACAGTACCAACGGTCTGCTTAATAAGGATATAATAAACGTGCTATTGTTAATTCTGTTTGGTTTACGCTTTGGCTAATTATAACTATCTTTAAGATTTAAGGGCAAGAAGGCGGATTTCTAAATAGGGTTCCTAATTATAATGGTCTACCAAATCTAGGTAGTGGTATGGAGTTCTGCCGGCTTTAACTGCTAAATAGACTAATTATGATTTTCTATACCCGGCATAGAAAATTGCTATTAGCTTAGTAAAGGCGGTAAGCGGAACTAATATCTTTATAGTAAACGAATCTAGGTATTTATACGTAAATATTCTTCTGCCCTTACCTTACTATTAATACGCATCAGATTCCTGTGGCTAAAAGGCAAATAAGAAATAGAAAGAGCTTTAGGAAATATAGCGAATAAACAAATAGGCTGCGCGGTTATTATTAACGTCCCCTCCCCTACTTTAGAACTTAACTGTCCCCTAGTTAACTATTTTGTATTTAGTTCTGTTAAACAATCTTTCTAAAACGCGTACTTCTTAAACTACGCGGCGTTGCAATATAGGTGGATTTTTGTATTACATCTTCCTTAGACTCTAGCTTTGCTATTATTTCTTATAGCATAGTCCCGCTTAACTGGTTAAGCCGGTCTTCCTAGCGGACTTTAGATACCTATTGCTAGTAGAACTTCTTTAATCTATTCCCTAGAGTTTAGTTGCGGAATAGCATGCTATTAAGATCCTTAATTAAGTACCATCCTTTATACGGGTGACTCTTATATATATAGAACGGGCCTAGCCATTTTAAATCTAACTTACAACTACTAGAATAATCTTGCTTAAGCTGCGTATTATAGAGTATAACTATATCTCTAACCTTAAATCCGTCCTGGCGAATATAATAGGTGTCGTTAAAGTACTCCTTATTTATTACCCTTAGTCGTCTTATACGCGCGATAGCCTCTTTTATATCTGCGTCTCTTCGGTTAAACTGCTTTGCACAGAGTGCCAGTAGCTCTATAGTGGTCCGAACTGTTTGCCAAGGCAGTATTTGCTAAGTGGGTATACAGAGTTTAATAGGAAGGATATACTTATATCCGCATATAACTCTTACTGGCGTTATTTCTATAGGCCGCTTAACAGTTGTTCTATCTGCCCATAAAACGGTATAGAGATTGTCCAGCTATAAGCCATTTATCTTTGCCAAAGTATCTACTATAGGCTTATGCCCTCGCTCTATTAAGCCTTGTCCCTATGGGTAATATACAGAAGCCACAACCCTTTTAATATTGTAGAGCTCCGCGAGCGCAGCGGTTATATTAGTATTTTCTTCACTACTATCTATAGAAAGCTGTCCAAATACTCCCCATCTATAGATGACGTCTTTATAGAGGAACTTTGCTACACTTTTTACATCCTTTTTCCAAAGGGCTTGGGCTTCCACCCATCTAAACACGTATTCTTAAGTAGTAGTTAGGTATTAGAATTTAAGATAGGTTGTTAGTATAAACGTAATATCTACTATCACTCGTTGCCATAAAGTAGACTTCTATATGGGGTATATTACTTCTTCTTCCTGTTCTAACTGCCGCCCTTAGCATCGCAGGCATAACTTAATATGCTATAATATCTAATCCTATAGCCCTGGCCACTAATATTGATTTAAGACTCTCTAATACATCCCTTCTTGTCTATAATGTCTACTCCAATTATAAAGGCTCTTAATAATCTCTTGCTAAGTATTCTTATTATTAATTACCCTCCGCATTGGCACATTTTTTAACTATTAGCGGAAGAGCTGTTAATTACGCACTAGGAACTTCAGCGCTTGCTATTTAAATCTTTTGAATTCCTTAGTATTCATTTCTTCTGGATATTATAAGGTTACTAGCTATTTTGCAATCTTCTAAGATTTCTCTAAATATAAGTTCTCTAGTGGCAGATCCACCTCTATTTTAACTAGGCTAGCTGTGTATTCTAAAGTACTTAGCTTACAGTTAATGAATTCTTTAATATCCTTAGTTGGTTTATTAGGCCGTTCGCTATCTAATAGCCGTTATAACAGCCTATTAGCTAGGCTATTCTTCTTTCCTAGCATATGTCTGATATTAAAGTCCCATAACTAGATCCATGCTAGCTATTAAGTTATTAAGGCCCCTAGTAAATCGGTGGCAGCATAATTTAGTTACGTGATTAAGGTATTTATATCTATCTTGACCGTAAAGCAGACGCCGTATAGGTACACTCAACACTTCTTTAATGTATATAGTAATGCCCGATACTTAAGCTTTCCTAAGTCGTATTTCTGCTCTGCTTAAGACCAGATGCCGCTCTTAAATTAATATGGATGGCAACGACCTTGTACGTCTAGTTGTATAAGACCGCACCCCTATCTATTCTTGCATCTATTAACAGTGAGAATAATCAGCCTAGCCCCCTTACTATAATCCAGTTGAACCAACGCGGGTGCGGTAGTGATTGCATACTTTAGAGTCTTTATAGCGGCTATCTACTCTATACCCTATACGAACGGAACGTTTACTTATAGCAATTAGAAGATTGGCTTTGCCTTTATTACAAAGTCTTCCACCTATATTTAGTAATACACGACAACTTCTAGGAATGCTTGGGCAGATATAACATCTTCGCAGTCTCTCTAGTAAATAATCTTTATGACTTTTGACTCCTCCAGATATCGTCCCTTTTCATTATAGCGGTAGCCAACCACTACAATCTCGTCTTTGTAGAAATGAGACTTTGCGCCTAAGATTATACACCCAGCTTGTTCTAAATCCACAAGTACTCCGTCTAGCCATATAATGTGTTCTAGAATGTATCTGCGTACGCCTAGAAGGCTCTCTTCTCCATTATACATTATCTGTGGTCCTTTTACTGTAATATTATCTAGAAACGGCAAGGCATGGTGTGGGATGTGTCGCTCTAGAATTTTAGTAATTGTCCTTACAAACTAGGCTACCGAATTCGTGCCTCCTATAGGTACCGTTGTTTATTGCAGAAGTCCCAATGGTGTTATAAAGGCTGTTAGGTTCCTACTTTCTACATCTAGCTCCAATTAGTTATAGCTAGAGAAGAAGTCTACTAGAGACATAACCTTACACCCTACAAACTCCTTAGAGAACTCATTAGCATATAGTGGTAGATTTGCATCCCTAATAGTCACTTAGTTAATATTTATTGCTATATTAATTAGTTGGTACTTCTTATGCTCCTTTTTGCTTATAAGAAACTATAGATTCCTATATAGGCTTTCGCAATATTCTAGAGTCCCTTAAGCTAGTCGTTCTTGTAATATATTAATTACCTCTTCTCGCAGGGCCCTTAGTATAGGAAAGTTCGGTACTTACTATGCTTTATATAGCACAGTTTTAATCTTTAATAGTGGAGTTACATCCCTACTAACACGACCTATTTTAGAGAACTCCCATACCGGAGCCTCTTCTTGGTTAAATAATATAGCCTTAAAGATTTCTTATTCTCTTAGCTAAATATCTCCTATAATTATACGCTCTAATTGTTCTGGCTTTAGTTATGCGCCACGGGCCAGCTTAGTGTATCGCGGCTCAAGGAAATAATTATATAGACCAAGAGGTAATCCTTAAATTAATACCTTTTGCCAATGTAGGGCTACTTCTCGCTACTCTATTATGCCTCCTATAACTATTCTATCTAGTGCTAATGAGTTAACCAGACGGACTTTATCCGCTTTTTATTTATATATAGTTGCTATACTTATAGCGTTCTGTTGGGCCTTGCTCCTATAACTTTCCATTTATATCGTAAATAGATCCGTTATCTTTAATATTTAATATATATAGGATCCAGCCTTTGCTTTAAACACTAGCTTCTGCTTTCCTCCTATATACTTTTTTAGGACTTCCTTTAACATTTTACTATTAAGCTCTCTCTATCTAGTGTTGTGTTCTTTTTTCCGTTAATGGCTATATCTGGCGGATATCCAAAATAGTAAACGTCCTTGTTAAAATCGCACCCTATTTCCCTCCTCTCTGTCCTTAGCGCCCTCCTTATCCTAATACGCCAGGTTATAAGTAACCCCGGATATAATCTTAGTGGTTATACTAGTTACACATTTCCCAAACTGCTACTTATACTAATTCCTTTATCTGGTCTAAAGAGTATTGCATCCTTATAGGATGTTAAGAACCTTGTTTTAACCCCACCATCTTCTAATTAAATAATGCAAGATACCTGGCCTATTGCGGTTTAATTTGTTGCTAGTCTAGCCCTTACTAACTACAGCTTACTAAGTATTACTTTATGTGACATCTCTCCTATAGTAATAAACGTTGTGGATATTGAGACGCTACCTATTACTATAGGGGCCGCATGCACCAATCTAATGAACTCTAACTGAGTCCTATTAGTAGACGTTAGACGTGCGCCTTGTAACTACAGGGGCAGACTTAATATTAGTAGTCTATATCGCAGAGCTATACTTTCCTTAATAAGGTTAAGTTCCGCTCTAGAGTTAATTAAGCATTTAACCTTTCTGTCTCCTATCTGCGCTTCTACTTTTGGATATTGTCTTTAAAACCAGGTAAACCCAGCTTCCTATTTAATCTGGTCTACCTTAGCAGTTGTTAGGCCAGTTTAATCAGCGTAAAACGTTAGGCGCGCCAACAATATAGATACTTTAACTTCCTCTTGCTTTTGTCGGTAGGGCTCTGCAAGGGGTAGCAGAAGAGGTTTAAAGAATAACTTTGCAACTTCGGGTATATATACGAGGCAGTTACTAATAGTAACTTTAATAGTTTTTAACAAGATCTTGTCTGCCATTATAGTTGGGCTTGGGACGTTTCCTTTTAGTATATCCATTATCCTAACTGGCTTTGGTTGTGGTGCTTTAGCAGTTATTATTACGTCTATCTCTTATTCCGTTTATCTTCTTGGCTATTTAGTATAGTTTATTTTATTAATCTTATTATTATTTGTTGGCGGTTAAGGAGCCTGCTGTTATAATTATAGTACAATTTGGACATGTCCTCCTAGTTATATATTTTAAACTATTGCCGGTTGTGGACCGGATGGTCTTAGGGGCGGCTTTATTACTTTAACATCCCCTTGCGGTTTCCTAAGATCGTATAACTGTATTATAGGCTGCAACTAAGTTGCTGCTCCTACCAAGTTAACGTATACTAACTCTACTTAGTATATATCTTCCTAGGACTTACCGAGCTCTTCTTTACTTTTAGCGCTATTGCTTTCTATAAACTCTACTAAGGCTGCCGCTAGCTAGACGCCTATTGTTATTACTGTCGCTGTTATATTAGGATTAATATTTATATTCTACCTTAGTTAGTCCTTAAGAAACTAAATCCTGTTATTACTCGGCAAATACGGAATTAGATTTCCTAGGCGCTTACATATTCTAGTATAGATTTGGTTATACTTGTTTATATATAGAAACCTACAGTTAACTAGTTCTTGGAGTATTAGGCATTAGTTAATAAAATAATAAGGACCCCTATATCTATAATACGTCTTAGCTTATACCTAGTACACGCCAAGATTTCCTAGTCCTCTTTACCTTCCTAGGTTAGGCTTATATCGCTCTCATAGCGCCCCCCTATATAGTAGCAGTAGCCCGTTGTTATTTGTTGCAGGTCATAGACCCGTTTATTCTTGACGCACTAATGCTTAGTTTAGGAGCTGTATATACTATATTAGATCTTGGCGAATCTTATTAAGGAACGGCATTAAAGATATAACACCTGCTAATTTAACTATCCTAAGATTAAGCCTCTGGAGTTAACTAGTGAGTTTCTCCAGCTTAGGGTCTGTCTCTTATATCATTTAACAGGTACTTGCTGACTTATTTAGCTAAGAGACTACAGGTAGCTAAAGAGCAGCCTTTCTCTAGTTTAATATAACCGGTTGCTAATTACAGAATTGTTTAACCAGCTAACAAAGACCTTATTCCTCAGGGTTTATTATTAATAGGCGGTCTGCGCCCTTATATAAATTAAGCCTATCTTCTACAGCCTTCCTTAGTAGGTGGAAGTTAAAAGACTCTTGTCTATCCGGGTCAGCTCCTGTCTTGGTTATAGCATATCTTTAATATTTAAATAGAAGTCCTTTTACAAACTAGTATCCTTATTTACGGTTTTCCAAATTACTAGCCTTAGTAGCCTTCTAGAAAATCAGTGTAAACTATCTATAGTATTCGCGTATACTACTAGGTGGGTTATTCCTGTACTACAGTATATAAGCTTTTAAGAATTCTACTGTCTTAACTTATCAAAAGTAGTTACTTCCTTAGTAGTCTATTTGAAGCTTTTTTATAAGTTCCGTCTATCTGCCAATAATAAACTTAGGTAGGCTTTGGATCTAGGTCCCTATCTAATAGTTACAATATTTTGAAAGTCTATAATGTTTCTTATTGTCTGTAACACGGTGTCGGATGCACAGTCGCTTGTACTATTCGATAAATTACAACATGTTTTGTCCTATAAAGTAAGGGGTCCCTAGAGTCCCTAGAGCTGGTATAGGCTGGGCTATAACATATACCTTATCTTGTTCCATTAGTAGTTTATTATAAGGCAACGGACTTGCAGTTTCTTCTAGGATAGGTAAGTTAACCTCCTAGTTCTTATCCTTTCTTTACTAAAGGTTATTGGTTCTAGATGTTATAGGAGTTGGATCTAGTACTGCATCCTCTAGGTTAGGAAAACTTTATAGGTTAATAGGCTGCCTGCTTCCTTCTCTACTGTTATTGTAGAATGGACCTAGCATCCCTAGTATTCCCTTTATCAGTCCTGTTGCCATTGCTCTTATAAATTTAAGGGAGGCTTGTATAAATGCAAGAAGAATTATATAGACCGTTGTAAATATAGTAAATGAAAAATTAAAGACTTCTTTCTGCTAGTCCTAATGTATTATAACCCTCTCTTTTATTCTCCGTCCTGCCGTACCCTATACTCGCATTCCCACTCCTAGTCGTCTATTCCGTCTACTATAGGTCTCGGATAGTAATCTCTAAAAGTGTTATTAACTTATCTTAATTTCTATGCTTAATTTCCGCACCTGTTGGTGGCTCAACGGCTTTTGGTAGCAGTAACTTAACAGTTTTTGGTCCTTCTATGGCTGTAGCACGTTCCTACGCGTCTCCTATATATAGAGTGCTAGACTTCTAATCTAAAGAGCTTGCCGTCGTCCCCACGTGGAATGCCATAAAGTATATAGGAGGGAAGGTCTCTCTCTAGACAAGAAGTCAGTGTACTATCGGTCTGTCAGTCGGTCGTAGTCAGTCAGTAGAAATCAGTAGGAAAGCAGTCAGTAAGAAGAAGAGAAAAGAGTGTATTCTGTTCCCCTAAACTGTCCGTCAAGCCTGTCCGAGTTGTTGAAGACTCTGAGGCCGCGGGCCAATCTATATACCTATAGGAGGCCTATGCTCTCCCGAAACCATACCTAAATTGGATGCTAAATGTAGTGGGCCAACTTACCCCACCACACTATGTCTATCAGAACTATAGACATTAACAGCCCTATAGGCAAGGTATAATTCCATATTATTAAAGCAGATACTCCTTTCCTACTTTACTTAGTAGATATAGATAGACTCTATATTAAATATAATAACCTAAAGGACGTTATTATTACTCGCACTAAAAAGGTGCCAGTAGTTAGATAATTTGGCCACCCATTTCTTATATAGAGCTTCTCTTTACAGTCTTATCTAGTTAAGTCTTTAACGCGAACCCTTGCTACTTAACTAATGTAGAGCTATAACGTCTATACTATTAATTTAGTTACCTATTAGTTAATAGACTATAAAAGCTTCTTAATAAGACTAGTTATGGCTATAATACTAATAGATCTGCTATTAAAGAGCTAACTAGACTCTGCCACTACTACTAGAAGTTTAGCAGATCTCTAAGTAGATTTTGCTTTACCTTATAAGATAACATCAATTTTAATTATAATATCATTATTGACATTATGTATATTAGCGGCTCCCCCCTACTACACGTAGTTAACAAAGTAACTTAATTTTAAGCTAGCAGATGGCTATAAGATATTAGCGCTAAGTATACTTAGGATATTCTATAAATGTGCTAGATTAACAGCTATTTAGGACCACCAGACTTAATTACTATAGATACTAGGAAGAACTTTGTTAGCAAGGAGTTTAAGCACTACGCTGCTACTATAGGAGTAACTATAAAGTCAGTTCTAGTTAAATTATACAATTCTATTAGAATAGTAGAGCGCTACCTCGGTCCGCTACAATAAGCTTACTAAATTATTATAACTAAAATCCCTAAAATTAGCAAGGAGATGGCCCTATAAATGGCTTTTAAAGCCATTAATAATACGGCTAGCCTAGAAGGCCTAGTCCCTACACTCCTAGTCTTTAGAGCCTACCCCTAAATGGTTAAATTAGACGCGCTATTACCTTCAGTTATATAGCAAGCTGCAGCTATTAAGAAAGCAATGGTAGAAATCTAAAAGCTATAAGCTAAATAATAGATTACTAACGCTTTTAATATGCGAAATGGATAATAAACTAACGCTATTTATAGCCTCCTACCTAGTTTGCCTGTCTTAGTTTGGAGAGAAGGCAATACTGGCCAAAGTAGTTATTAGGACGGGCCACATATACTGCTTGCCGTTAATAGTAAGACCTGCACCGTAAAGCTATTAAATAGGCCTACAACCTTCCGCTTTACGGTCGTGAAATCTTACCTACTAGACCTATAAGACTTAGTTAAACTATAAAAGTCTGTTAAATTAGCTAAACCAGTACCTTTATTAGCTAAACCTTAATTATTAGCTAAAGCTAAACCATAGCTACCGCTAAAGCGAGGTAAAGGTCGCCCCCGTAAATACCTATTGCTTACAGCTATTACAGACACAGCTGTTACGGACGCTATGATAGACATAGGTGCTCTTATAGGTAATATTATAGATATAGCCAATATCGCTATCTACTTACAGGACGATAATACCGCAGATATAGCTAACACTACTACTTACTTATAGAACAATAGTAACACCTAGTTCAGCACTTTACGGCAAAAGGAGGTTATAGGCCTACTTAAGAAAGGCGTTTTTAAGATTATTAAGCTACACAATATACTAAAGGGGGTTAGACTTTTTAATTTACGGTTTGTTAATTAGATTAAGAATAAGGGAACTAATAAAGCCTTTAAGAAATTATAACTTGTTATATAGGCCTATAATGATTTAGAGAAAGAGCTAGTCCTTACTTAGTTACTAATAATTTAAAAAGTTAGCCAGCGGCTGATTCTCTATATCGCTACTATACTACTATAGATATAACTCTACCTCCAAGACATCTTATAAGCCTATGTCTAGTCTACTATAAACCTAAATCGCAAATTCTATATATGACCACTACATAAGCTAAATAAACAATTAGGAATTAATAAGAACTCCATTCTAAAGGTTATAAAGCCACTTTATAGAGTGCCTAAAGCTAGAAACCACTAGTTCAAGACCTACTATTTACACTATATTAATTAGCTGCGAATAGACCAGTCTACGTACAACCCTTACTTGCTTTACAGCAATAAACCTTTTAGAATTATCGGCTTATAGACTAATAATACGCTATTCCTTATAGATAACACCTTTATAGAGGCTAAACAAAGCAAACTACATAAGGCTAAATTTATAGCTAAAGAGTAAGAGCAACTGACTACTAATACACCAATTAAGTTCAATGGAGGACTTATTTAATTGGCATAAGATAAGAGTATTACACTAACGTAAAAGCGCTAGTGTAAAAACCTTAGTATAGTTAACACTACGCCAGCAGATAGCACTAGCTCTAGAGGAATTATACATAGCCTACTTATACTAAAGGACCAGTATATTACTTAACGCGCTAGAGGAGCCTATATTGCCTTAGTCTATTAACCAGAGGCTTTATTTAACTTATCCTTTATTACCCAGGTAACTAATCCTAAAGAGGCAGACGCAAAGGAGTTAAATAAGCGCCTAAGTTGGCAGATTTAGAACTTATATAGAGGTCTTAAGTTTATTAAATTAGAGGCCGGGACTCTATAGCTCTTAGTTTTTACGGACGCTTCCTTTACCAATAATAAGGACCTCTCTTTGCAAATTAGCTATATTATTATACTAGCTAACACAACTAAGAAGGCTAATGTCATCTATTAGAGCTTAATTAAGTATAAAAGAGTTACTAGAAGCGTTCTAGCTTCTAAACTCTACGGAATAGCTTATAGCTTTAATATTGCTGTTGCTATTAAGTCTACAGTAGATAAGGTCCTATAGATTAACCTCCTACTTATACTTTACACCGATTCTAAGTTGCTATATAACTATCTTATATAACTTGGAACCATATAAGAGAAGCAATTAATAATTAATATAATGTGCCTATAATAAGCCTATAAACGTTGGCAGATTACGGAGGTTAAATAGATTAATAGTAAAGCTAACCCTACAGACGCGATAATTAAGGGGAAGCCTTGCGTTGCCCTATAGCGACTTATTAACATAAACCAAGTTAATATATAGGCTGTAGGCTAGGTGGAGCGTAAGGAGTAATAGAAGGTAGTTTACGGGTTATAACAGTGCTAGGGTATACCACCCGCCGTATTCTATAGACCCTAAATTCAACCAGCTAATTAGGATTTTCTATCCCCAGGATGGAAAATTACTATTGGCTTGCTTACCACTAGCGCCTTAGCGGCCCTCGCAATATATCAACCTACTACCTCTAACAATTCTTCTTCCTCTTTTCCTTAGCTTAATATCTTTGTAATATAGCATTCTATAAGCTTTAGCTCGGAGGCATTAGTACAAGCTATAATACTAGTTATGTAATTATGGACCTGTAAGAGGAGCGTGGAAGCTATTGCATATTAGTTGGACCTCTAGCTATTACGTATATGCTATAAATAGTCTAGAAATAGACTTAACTTTGGAGTATAGATTAGCCTTCTTTTTAGAGTTGCTCCAGTGTTAGAACGTTAGTCATATGACGTAGTCACGAGACCGCGAAGCAAGGCTAGCTAATCCGACCTTGGAGCAAACTCCTATTTCTAGACAATCAACAACTACCAACTTCAACACCGCATACGTACCACTACAAGTGATATTCGTGCACGTTGATAATGCGAGTATACCGACAATTATATAAAGACAGCCTAATTAGCCCTAGAAATCCATCTTATAAAGAAGCGTAATAAGTTAAAGGCAGAAATTAAATGGATTAAGAAAGCGCCACTAGAACTAGTTACGCTAAAGTATAAATAAGACTAGCTTAACACTAAGTTTAAGGACTTAAAAGAGTCTAAGATAGCTAAACTGGACGCTGCGAACTAAAGACTTAATAGTATTTAGAAAAACCTTATTTATAGACAGCTCTTTAAAGTTATAAGCAACGTTGGCAACTACACCAGTTTAATAGCTAACAATTATTATAGAGAGGTTAGCTAAGTAATTAAGAAGCCGAAGAGTAAGCTGTAGAACAGCAGTCTAATAAAAATCTAATGAGGGTTAGTAAGGAGCTTTTAAGGTAATTATAACAGCAAATGCCTAAAACTGAGATGGGATAGGGCTTTTACTCTATACGTTTACTATCCTAGTTATTTAGAGGATCTTAGGCAGGCGGCATATAATATAGAAATTTAATTAACGTTGCGTAAGTGGTGTAATAAGCTATTAGAAATAAAATAAACTTAATAAAAACACTATTGTATGGGTTTAGGAGTGTATACAGGGTTATAGAAACCATAACTCTAGTAGTAGACAAGATTTTAAATATTGTATGTATAGCATGCGACGCACGTTAATATTTATAATATTACAAGAAGTGCTAATGCGTGGGTTTTAGTAGTGTGCCCTTAAACTAGAATCTAGTAGTAAGTATGCAATATAACTTGCTAATATTATTAGAGGCCTTTTAAACGGCGTTAAAGACTATATTATCCCGTGTAAACCCATAAATTTAAAGGCCTATACCCGCCTATAAAAGTACTAAAATTAAGCGCTATTAACGTTTTATTAATAGGTTATTAATAAAAACTCTATAAATAGGATCTTTAAAGTTTAATACCACGCTAAGCATTATAGCCTTTTTATAGTGATAAAGCAACCCTAAATTCTCCTAGTGCTTAACGCTAAGTCTTATTATATTGCCGCTAAGTAGTATAAGCCTTATTATATTATTACTAAGTCTTATTATATTGTCGCCGAGCCACCTAGCTAGATTAAGCAATTAGACGTCGCGATTTTAACTTTTAGGTATAGTAGGTTTAATTCTTATCCATAACGCGTTTAGAACAATAAAAAAGAAGGTTTTTTCTTATAAAATTATATATTAGCAATAGCTTCAAATTATAAATATTATATTTTTAATTAAATCTTAAGGCCTAATTTTATAAGTTACGCTTCTTGTTATGTATATATATATATATTAGAGATAACTGTTTTTAATCTTATTAGGCTAGCTCCAAATTATAGCAATTATATTACTTACCATATCACTATACCGCGAGGACTTTTAGTTATAATCTTATAAATTTAATTAAAATATAATTTTTACAATTAAATATTTCTATATGTAATACTATACTAAGGATCATGATGCAGATTACCTAGATATAGCTTTACTATAATATAACAGCTCTGCACCGGTTAATTAATCTATGGCTCTGAAATCTAGATTTATAATACTAAAAATAAGCTTTAAGCTACTGATTTTATACTAGCAGAATAAAACTTAGCAAGAGATTTGAGTAGTAAAGTTACTACTAAGAGTTACTATCCGGATCCTAGCCGGTAGAAGTAAGAGGCCTTGGTAGGCCTTAGTGTTAAAGTAATTAATAATAACTTTATCCCTCTTAATCTGGATTTAGCTGGCTATAAAACGGTAGGTATTCTTATTATATTTATATCTAAGAGATTAAACAAAGAGTAGGGTATAAGAATATTGCGCTTATTATAAATATAATATACTAGGCGTATTATAAATGCAAATATAGGAAATGCGGTAAATATAATTAACTTCTACAGATTATATTTATAAGTAGGCCTAAGTTTAATAAGAATAGTCTTTAGGGTATCTATATTTGGGCTCATCTATATTAAAGAGTTTAACTCGCCGTAAAGGATTAAATTATTAAGGTTCTTATAACGGCCAAGGGTATAATTTTATTTATTATTATCTTAATAAGTATATGGGTATAATAGACATATTAAAACCTTAACCTTTATAATTTAATTATGCTATCCTAAAAAACTAGCATAGATATAAAAGGCTTTCTATAATGCCACACTAAGCTAATATTATTCTATAGTTCCGTATAATGGTTTTAATACTCTATATATCTAAGCAACTAATTTCTTACTATATAGTGGCTTAAACTTCGCTTTAAGGTTATAAGTGGCCTCATTTATCTGCTTTATAGCGGAGGGATTATAGGTAGCATAGGAGTCCCGGTTAGTTTACGTTGCTTTAATCCAAATAAGCAGTTCCTTAATAAACTACTTTATCTTTATTAAACATCTAATAATAAACTAGGGGATAATATTATAGAAGCCGTCTATAATCTCTTACATTTCCTTCTTAGTACCTTTAGTTAGCTTTACTTTTATTCTAACTATTCTATTAACACTTCCCTATAGTATATAGATATTAGGACTGAGTGGTAGATTATAACTAGGCTTACTCTCATATTTGTTACCCTGCCTTATTAATAGAGTTTCTAGAAAGGCGCTAAGATTACCAGAAATAGCGCCTCTTAGAGTACTGGAATATTACTAGATAAGGGCATTATCTAGTTAGCTAATTTTTGCGGACCTGCCAATCGACTACTAGCTTTAAGTTAAGCGCTTCTTAATATAATAGAATTGGACAAGATGTACATAGTGCTATATAATAGGGCATTTTGGACTTTATAGTCCGTGTTATTTTATACCTAGTAGACTTAAGAGATTTTGTTTAACACTCTAATATTATAGTAATAACAAAATCTAGATAAGCTAATAAGTGGGGTATAATATTTAACGTTGGGGGTATCCGCATTAAGAATAATATTGCCCTTATAGTACTTAAGAATATTAAAGAGGAACCCGCAGTGTATTTTATTATAGTTGTTATAGATTAGCTAAAACTAGGTATCCCTTCTACTATTTATATTTAAGGATTTGCGTATATCCTTAATATATTAATAGCTAAGCCCTACTTTTATATTGTTTACCTAGGCTAATAAACGTCTAGATAGTGCTATAAGAAGCGTAAGGCTATTAACTCTCTAAATTTAGAATATGGATTTTTACTAATATAGGTATACTACCTTTATAATTTATCCCATAAGGAGTATTACACGCTTTTAGTTTTCCCTCTGGAATAAGTAAAATATAATCTATCTTTTTTGCTTAGGAATCCTAAATGGCCTATTTATTAATATCAATTAATTAGTTTAGTAGATGGGTAAGAATTATGGTTACTGTTTTACCAACACCTATTTAGTTAGCGCGTATACCGCTATTAACATTGTCTTTTTTAAATATAATCTAACAATAAGCAGTAATTAGTTAACATTTTTTCTCCCTAAAGGATTTTGTAACTAGCTATAGTGGTAATAGAAGGCTATCTGCATTAAGGTTAGCATTAGGATTAAAACAGAGGTATCTACATACCTTTGGCCATAGATTTTTGTTAATATACTCGCATTCTTTCCTTATTACTTAGTTAAAGCCAGGATTTAAACTAAATAAATATTAGTTTTAAATTTAGAAAGCGTCTATATTAGATATATTAGAGATATATACATGTACATATATTTAAAAAACGTGGCATTAGGATTACTAATATCCCATTTATTTTTATGGTCTATAAAGTTATTTTTAGTGCTATTACCTTTACTAGGGAGGGGAGCGCTATTATCTTTGTTATTACTACTGCCAGTAGATTCCACGTCTAGGCGTTATCTAGAGTTGTTATATTATTTTCTAATTGTACTATCTTCTTAATCCTATATAGCTTGGGGGTATCTACTAATGCTAATAGCGGAGATAGCTAACTTCTAGAAGCATCTGTATTATTATTTTTACTAATGGTAGTAATCTTAGCATTACTAGCTATAGACTGGTTGCTATTTTTAGGAATATAGGTAGGGATCGACAGTAGGTTAGGTAGGGTGGCATTATTACTAGAACTAGCAGATATTTTAGTGGCAACTAGTTTCTAAACACTGGTTTAAGGCGTTATTAGTATAGAAGTTATACTGTCTAGGGTTAGAAATGGGCCGGCTATAACCTACGTATTTAATAAGGATATAACTAGATTTAAATATTAGTAATATACTATAAGAGCTAAAATACCTATAATATAAAGCACTTATATAGAAGTCAGATTTCTAGCTTCAGCATCTATAAGCTAGGGTTTATAGCGTCGCTAATTTTAATAGCTAGCCTTTTCCTATATTAGGTAGAACCATAGCCATTATAAGGGCGCTTAGTGTTAAAGCCTATAGGCCAAATATTACTACTAGGTGTGGTGGCCATTAATATAAGCTCGTCCTAGTATGGGCTAACTAGTATCTAGTAGGCGGACTTATAAGGCTTCTGCCTTATAATAGATTAAAGATAAGACCAAGCAATAATATAAGCAGTACTAGAATATATTATTATAGAGCAAGCCTATAGAGTTACTTTACTTTTAATAAAGTACGGCAAGATCCTACTTGGGGCATTAGTTAGAGGTGCTTTTAATTTATTATAGTAATGCTTCTCTATAAGCTCTAGTGTTCTAGACTAGCAAGAAAGCACTAGGTTGGAATTATTCCTATCGCCTATAAATAGTATTACCCTCTTTTAGCTTGCCGATTCTAGTCTTACTTCTCCTACTATTTTAATTTCTGCTCTATAATAGTGCCAAGTAGCTCCTCTTTATAAATAACTAAAAGGGATACTACTTAAAGGTAGCAATTATATTAAATGCCAACGCTTCTATATTGCTGTATATTCTATACTTAATATATTCTCTAGCGCAAACATAATTATAAGTGCTAAGTATATTCCTAACTTAGTCCTGACTTTCCTATAATATTACCGCCTTAAGTTTTAATCTCTTAGGGTTTATCTTATAGGATAATTAGATAGTAGTCTTAGCGTCCTAGATGGTATTTATATAAGAGGGTAGAACCCTAATAGTGGGTTAAAATACAGATTCTAAAATAATTAATTAGCGCGATTAGCAAATAGGTAGACTAGTATAGCACTAATAGACTAGGATATATAACTTGCTAAACTTAAATATAAGAAAGGATATAATGCAAAGACTGCCGCTAGTAAAATATTTTGCGAGTTGCTTATAATATAGTAAGAAATATAATATAGAAAAGAGAAGGCTAAGGAGGGTTAAATATTGCAGAAGTAAATAACTAGAAGCCAGAATTGTAACAGTAAAGTAAATTAATTTTATAAATAAGCATTAAAATAAAAGTAAAAGTGCACTAACTCTAGATATTGGCAATATTACAAAAACGCATAATTATCTAAGGGTAGAGGTGTCTTGTAACTAGGAACCTAGGAAAATATAATTATTATATAAAAAATATAAATTAAAAGCTTAGGTAGAGGATTTAGATGTTATAGATAATATACGTATTCTATTCCTTAGGTATACAGCGCGATACTTAAATAACTATAATATTACAGAATCTTATAGTTGTGTAGAGCTAAGTATATACCCTAGATTTAGGATTAAGGGAACTAAAGCTCTTAAGGTGGTAGTAAGAGGTATAGGGCAAGAACGCGAAGAGGTGATATTACGAGTATTATAGATATAAGATGCCTTAAGTATGCGACATAGTATATCAGTATTTAAAATATTGTAAAATATGTTAATATAATAGTCTAGTGGTGTGCCCTAGGTTAGGGATTAAGGGAACTAGAACTTAGGTGGTGCTGCTAAGAGGTAGGAACTAAGATTGCAATATTGCGGCTATTATATATATAGTATGCCTTAGGTATGCGATACAGCACGCCAATATCTGTGATATTATAAATAGTACTAACGCATAGGTCTAGTGTTATGCCTTAGAGCTAGGTAGTACTACTAAGAGGCAGGAACTAAGGTTGCAGTATTACAACTCTTGTATATATAGTATACCTTAGGTATACGATACAGCACGCTAATATTTGCAATATTGTAAACTGTACCAACGCATAGGTCTAGTGCTATACCCTAGAGCCAGGTAGTACTGCTAAGAGGCAGAAACTAAGGTTGCGAGGAAATAATATTACAACTATTGCATATATAGCATGCTATGGGTGTGCGATATTGTAAACCATACTAACGCGCGGGTCTAGTATATGCCCTAGAGCTAGGTGGTGCTGCTAAGAGGTAGGAAACAAGGATATAGGGAGGCGATATTGCGACTATTGCATATATAGTATGCCCTAGGTATGCGATATAGCATGCTAATATTTGTAATATTACAAACCAAACCAATGCATAGGTTTAGCAGTATGCATTAGAACTAGAATTATAAGAAATTAAAATTTAGTGGTGTTAATAGGAGATAATTTTAAGGTTAGTGGTTTATAAGAGTTAAATATCCATAATATTATAAGAATTACTATAATATAGAGCTGGCAGTATATAATAAATTATAGGCCCTTAAACTTTTTTAAAATAGGCTATTTCTAGTTATTAACACGTAATCTGTTTATAGGTTTCCTAGGTTTATGTCTTACAACTAACCTTTATATTTGGTATAGGAGCTCTTGCTGCACCTGGCCCAAAAAGACCAAAACCAACCAAAAGAACCCTGAAAATCACCCAGAGAATCCCCCTGAGATGCATGCATCGTAGGGGAGGCACACGTCAAACGACGATGGTTCGTACTTGCGCGCGACCGCTAGAACCACGCCCAGCAATGGCCCTCCATAATAAAGACGGGCGAATACCACACTATAAAGCGGAAACACCTTTATTAAGAAGGCATCTGACAAAATATAAAGCCTATTAGACGCGTCTAGTATCTAGAATTGTAGGGGAGTAACTATTAGCTATAATAATCTAATATAGCTAGTAGAATAGCTCCGCTAGTCTAGTAAACCTTAGGCGCCCCTCTAGTAAACCCTTAATTAAATTCTCTAATAGCTAAGTAAAATTAAAAATAAATAAAACCCCCTTTTACTAGCGAACCGTACCTAGGCTGCTATAGCTGTACTTCTATAGTATAGGGAACCCACCCTCCTTAAGATAATAACTGGGTATATAATTATAATATAACTAAATATAGAAAAAGTAGAGGGGCTTAGGGGATAATTAGAAATAGAAGTCCTTATAGATATTTATAAAGAGGTCTATAATGTTGTTATAGTCTAATACCTTAGGAGTAGAGACATTAAAGTTACTCTAAAGAATTAATAGGTAAAGGAATAAGCTATAAGGGTAGAGGATAGGCTAAGAGAACGCATTAGTATAAAAGTACTCTGTAAGAATTACCTAGTTAAAGTCCTAGTGGTTCCTATAAGCCTTAGGGTAGAAAAGGGACGCTAGGCGGATAATATAGTAATTATATAGGAGATAGTAAGATAAACAGAACACCTTATACTAGGATTTAAGATTACCTAAATCTAATAGCTTTATTAGGAAAATGTAAAGTAAGTATATAATAAGAATAATAAGAGGATATAAGGGTTGCTAGAGACTTATTAGGGAGACGCCAGATAAATATATAGCTCCCTTATTATTAGTATATATACACTAGGAATATAAAAACTCCTTATCTAAAAAGGAATAATTATAAATGGCCTTATATATAATATAAGGCTCTATAACTACAGACTATACCTAGAATAATACTATTGCTGTGTATAATAGGGACACACCCAATCTATATACGCAGCATAGGTGTGCTACGGCTACTATATAGGCCCCTATAATATAAGACACTGCTTAAATTAAGACTAAATAAAATGCGTAAACTGCCACTAAAGCATATATAAGGCGTGGGAGAGAGAAGACTGCATTAAATATAGGAGACGGAAGGTAAGGGCTTAATAGCTATAGGAATAACTATACGCTAGGTTATATAAATAGAAATAATAGGCGATAAGCTAGTAGGATATAGGTGCCTTTCTAGCGTTTCCTACCTTTAATACTAGGGGGCTAGGCCAGCCATTTTAAGCCTTAATGGGCCAGAAGCGACGCTGTGTAATATTACTAGACCGAATAGGGATATAAGGGTTATAGGGGACATAAGGAAGAGGATGCCCTATAGGTAGACCCTTATAGATAGCCACAGTAAGCTTAAGACTAGGATAATTAAGAATTAGACTTAACGCGGTAAATATAATATTTACAGCCGATTTATAAAGGGTATATAGCTAACCAGTAAGAATAAGGGAAGAACTAGAGATAATAATAGATTTAGATATAAAAGCGTTAATAGGAATATAAGATACGGGAATAGAAAGCTCTATATAAAATAAATAGGGATTAAGGTGTAGATATAAGAGATAAAAGTTCTAAATATCCTAGAGAAAGTAGAAATAGAAAAAGTAAGGGATAAAGAAGAGATAAAGAACCTTTACTAGGGGTCCGCTATCTATCTATTATATAATATAACTGTGGTAATACAAACCACCATCTTATAAGGCCCCTACTAGACAGTCTAGACCCAGAAAAATACTATATCCTTGCTATATAAGAACCGTATTATAATACCTATATATAATTAATATACTGCCCCTAAGGATTTTAGCTCCTATACAAACCAAAAGCAGCTATATATATATGCTTTATAATTAGCAAGGCTATTAGCCTATCCTTATAGTTATAGTAGGTAGTTAACCTAGATATTGCAGTTATAACAATCTAGATATATAGGAGACCGGTATAAATTATTAATATATATAACCCTAGGGTTAAAGGGGTCCCGTAAATAGAGAATATTATATTAGTAATAAGCTTACTAGAAACTAAAGGTATAGAGTCTATCCTACTAGGAGATATAAACCTCCACTACCCGTAATAGGGGGGTATCTATATTGCTGCTAAATAACAGGTAGAGTGCTTATTAAGAGCTATAGACATCTAGGGCCTTAAGCTAGCCACCCCCCTAGGAGCAACTATATGGCAATAAGGCACCGCCAGAAGTATAATTGACCTTATATTTATGGACGAAGGCCTATACCAGAGACTTAAAAGGTGCAACCCTAAAGAAGAATAGGCACTTGCTTTAGACCACATCCCTATCCAGATACAGCTAGATCTGGACATTAAAGCATAACTAAATAGTAAAAAATACGCAATAAGGAAGCTTAAGATAGATAATTTCCTTAATATAGTTAAACAATAACTTTAAGACCTAGAAGAAATCTACCTAATACCAAACGAGTAAGGCTTATTGGCTACCCCTAAGGAAATTAACTGTAGACTAGAAAGGATCCAGGCAGTAATTAAAAATGGGCTAGAAGAGTACTGCCTAGTCTTATAACCGGCCCCTACGCGCGACACGTATAGTCTGTATAATACGCAGTTCTTATTGCTGGCCAACAACAAGTAAGAAGGAAATATATAAGTAGCTATAACCCTAAAGACGAGAGATAATACAAAGATATAAGAAACTAGTTAAAGAATACCCTAAAAAAAGAAGTAAGGAATAACTAGAGACGGTTTATAAATAAGTATACTTTTAACCTAAGCCTCCCCTATAATAAAGGCCTTTGGGCTATAGTAAAATAGGTAAAAAAAAAAAAAGGTAGGGCGCCTAGTAGAAGACCTATACCTACCACCCCTATAAAGAGCAGGGGAATTATAGGCCACTAACGACAATAATAAGAAGGCAAAGATCCTTATAGAAAGGTTCTTCCCCTAACCGGCTCTAGCAGACCTTAGTAACATTATAGGTAAAACACCAGTGACTTGCCTATAGGTTAACAGCAATATAATAATAGAGGAAATGGCCAGAACTATTAGCCACCTTTTAAATAATATAGTACTAGGACTAGATGGGATTCTAAATAAGGCCTTAAAGACCTATGGACCACTTATAGCACCCTAGCTTGCAGATATAGCCAGAGCATGCTTTACTATAGGCTACTACCTATAACTTGGAAGATCTATAATAATAGTTGTCCTGTAAAAAGAAGGTAAAGTAGATTACTTAGTCCCAGAAAGCTACCGCCCTATTGCCTTAGAAAACACCCTTAGCAAGATCTTAGAAAGGGTAATAGCGGACCGCATAGCAGACATGGCTAAGGAATACGCCCTACTACTATAAAGCTAAATAGGGGCAAAAAAGAACCGCTTAATACTATTAGCACTTACGCTACTTACTGCCACCATTAAATCTGCATAGGTAATGCGAAGGGACTTTACAGTATTAATGCTTAGCCTAGATATTAGTAGCGCCTATAATAATATGCCCTATAAGCGTCTCCTATATATCCTTAGGGCAAAGGGCTTTCTAGAATAGATTATATAATTTGTCTAAGGGTTTATAGGCCAGAAAGAAACATTACTGGTCTTTAGCGGATACTAGAGCCCCCCTATTATAGTCGCAATAGGAATACCATAAGGATCACCCCTCTCGCCTATACTCTTCCTCTTCTTTATAAGTAACCTACTTAACTCCTTTAAGGAAGGGGCGACCTAGGGGATAGGCTTCGTTAATAATACAAACCTAATTATATACGGGCTAATAGCCATAGAGAAAGCCTATAACACCTATATAAAATGGGCAAGATGATATAGAGTTCAATTCTTACCAGAGAAATACTAGCTAATCTACTTTATAAGAAAACGTAACTAATCTGTAGATCTCTAGTATATAATCTATATCTAAGGCTTTAGGGGTTAACTAGTTTAGGGCCTAAGGGTATTAGGAGTATAGGTAGACAGTAAGCTCTAGTAGAGTATATATGCGGCGTAAGCGGCCTATAAAGGCCAAGTATAGTATATTATATTATCTAGGATTGTTAATTCTATATAGGGCCCATACTTCTAGAGGTCACGCCTATTATATACAGCAGTTATCCGGCTAACTATAATATATAGATCTAGTGTTTGGGCCATTAGAGAAACTAAAAAAGGCCCCCCTAAATCGCTCCTTAAACCACTCCAAAAGGTCTAAATAGCCTACCTTTAGAGTATAATAGGCGGGTACAAGCGAACGGCTATAGCACTGCTAGAGAAGGAAGCCAATATCCCCCCCCTATAACTATATATTAAAGCCGCTATAATACAAAGGGCGTAAAATAAACGCAACTCTAATATTATAAAGTATATTAAGACACGCCTAAATAAACTATGGAGGGACCTAAGGGTGCCCTATAGGAGAATAAACCAACAACCCTAAAGTAGGGAAGATATATTGGAGAAATAGGCAAAGAAAGTAGAAGAAGAATGGTGCTGCTTTAGGGCCTAGGCCTATATAGAGGAGAAAGGGAGACGTATAAAAGGCTAGTAAAGATAATAGCAAAAAAGAGAAAGGAGCTAAAGTAGAGTATAAAGGAATACTAGGAAACTATCTACCGTAATATAATACTAGTTGGACTAATACTGGAGAGGTGTATAGGAGTTAAAGGTATAGAGGCTAACTTAGGCAAGAGGAACCTAAGCCGTAGCATAGTTAACGCCATGGGGGGTAAATACTTAAGGGCTCTAAAATGGCCTAATAAAGGCAGAAAATATAATGGCAACACTCTTAAGAACAGGAATAATAGGACTAAAAGATTAGCTCTACTAGGTAGGTATCTTAGTAGGTAGCCCAAAATGCAAATATGGCTGGCTAAGACAGACACTAAAATATATAATACTGTTATGCCCCCTACGTACCAACTAAGAAGCAATGCTTTTAGTAGCTGGTATAGAGAACTATACTACACTACTCTTAATATAAAAAGGCCTTAAAGCGGTTACCTAGTGGCTTATTAGCCAAAATATACTAGACCAGTTCCGGGTTATAAAGGAAATGGTAATAGAGGGCAAAGGGGCGAGTTATAGGCGCCCCTTAATAACTCTACAGTAGTAGAGTAAAGTTTGCGATACTAGTGCATCCGTAGGCTTGTTACGGCAGCAGTGGTTCCTAAGGAGGTTAAAAAGTAAGGTAGAAGAGTACTACTAGTAACTTATAGGCGCTAAGCAGGCGAGTCCCAAAAGGCGAGGAGATGGATCACGGGGTTTTCTCAAATAGAGTTTTCTCCCTATATGTAAATAAGGAGTAGTCCGCGTGGGCCCAATAGGGATCCAAATCGGACGTTAAGCAATGAATAATAATAATTTCTAGTTATTAATATTGCAGATATTGTATTTTTAGGTGTCTTATTATTGGCGGATTATATAATACCTTACGCATAAGTTTATAAAAAACCCTCTATACGCGTCTATACTACTCCTTACTAACTATAAAGCTAGAAATAATAATATTATATCTACTTAATATATTACTACCCTAGTACAAGTAAGTTAAGTATTAATAAGCCGTAAATACTAGCTAAATCTATAATAGTTACCGAATACTTTATGGATAGAAGATGTGGCCAATACTATATAATCCTATGTTCTACTAGCGGCGCGGAACGTTAACGTTATAAAATAAAATATAAATATAAGGATGAAATCTAAAGGTAAAGCAACTCCTAAAAAAGGCGTAGACGTAGGGATAGGAACGAATTGGTCTGATTTAACCATTAAACTACTAATAACAGATTCGATAACACACTAGAAACTGCTAACTATAACTAATAAATATCTTCCGAAGATTAGGGCTTTATATTATATAATAATAATATAGTAATTATTACTGCTAATAGGATATCTACCCTGCTGTTAAACAACCAGGCTATATGCTATAAGGTACCTACTATAGAGACCTCTATTAACCAACCAAAACCCCCCCTATAAAAGAGAGGATTATTATTAACTGCAATATCTATTAGGATAAAAGGCTATATAGAGGTTACTGGGAGAAACGCTGGTGAACTAGTATAATACTATGCGACTAAATACAAGACGTGGTTGTATTAGCAATGCCTTAATCCACCTAATAACGCCAGAACTAAATTCCACCCATTTTAAAGTAAAGTAGAGTATACACTTGCCCTATTCTTTATCTAAGAAAAAGTGTTATAGGGGGCTATTAATCGATTTCTACGAGACCCCTAGCTTGCTCTGCTACTACAAGATTAGATATCTATAAAGAACTTAAACAACTTATTTTGGAGATATAATTAATTAAACCAGGGTATTGCGCCTAAAAAATGGAAAGAATATACGCTAAAAGTTAATAAAGGAAAGGATTTAACGGAATAGACCGAATACTACATCTAATATAGAAGTATTATGCAGGTACTATAGTTCTTACTAGGCCACTGGCTATTCGCCCTAAATCTTATATACGCCTTAGTCCGACTATTTAATGATAATAATTTATAGATGTATACAGAAGTTTATACTAGTAACTGTTAGTGGTACTACTAAGACCAGCTTCCACTGGGCGCTACTATAGTGCCGCTAGTTATTGCAACTGATAAGACCTTACTGTCTAAATAAGGTGAAATAACAATATATCTAGTGTACGCTTTGGTGTTTAACTTAGATAGCCGAACTCGCTATATATAGAAACGCCCGGGTATAGTATTACTTGGGTTTATTCCTGTTATAAAGGGGTAGGTTAAATTAGAAGTATACTATACCGTAATAGAACTTATGCTAGCCTATAAGTGCTTTAAGCCACCTACCTATATATTACTAACTAATAGCATTTTAAGCGCTGGAAATGATTTTAAAGACTGGTATTTATATTGCCTATGCAGACGGAAAGATAAGAGTATATTACTCTATTATCTTATTAATAATAGCAGACTATAAGGAGTAAGTCATAATTATAGGTGTAAAGAATCTTTAATAATATACTATATGCTAAATACTGCCTAACCAGCAAGGAAATCTCTAGACTAAATAGAAGTTCCGTAATTATATAAGCATAAGACAATAAATAGAGCTCCAATCTAGAAGGAATATTAAATAGTTGGACAATGCTTGGGTTTACCTACGGTAAAACTTTACCTAAAAGCATTACTTAGTAAATATTCATACCTATATAACTCCTAATATACTGCACTAGCTTATAAAAGGGATAGCAACTAACCTAATTAACTAGACTAAGAATCTCTTGCTTGAAAATATAAAACTACGGCGATTAAAAGGGCAACTAAAGTGGCAGGGTTTAACTAAAGACTATATTAATGCCGTGTTAAACAAACAATTTAGTTAAATACCAGAATTTATTAGTATGAAACGGTTTAAAGAGTTTATATTGGTTGGTTAATAGATGGGCTATCTCTGGAAGGACATAATATAACAGCTTATAGTAGTACTAGCACCCCTTATACCAAAGGAATATACGGGAGTAATACTATATACTTAAGCAGTCTTAGACTTTATAATGCTTATATAATACGCTTTATATAACGATAATACTATTAGGTATATAGAATATGCACTCTATATTATGGACCAGATAAAAACCGCCTTTTTTAGATTCCGCCTATTATACCGCGCAACATAGGAACGGCACTTTAATATTCTAAAGCTTTACGCTCTTACCTACTACCCCTACTACATCTATAAAATAGGTAGCCTTACTAGTATAGATGTTAAGTATAGTAAGGTTATATATAAACTTCTAGTAAAGGCATTCTTTAACCGTATAAATAAGCGCTCTAACTATTAGGAGTAATTGCTCTATTATAATATCTAGTACCTCTAAATAATGGCAATAAAAGAACTCTATATACTTAAAGTAATGAAACCTTTATCGCCAGCAGATATTGCTAAGGTAGTTTACGCTATAACTCTAATACGACCAGTAGACCTAACTAATATGGGCTGGTTTATTAACTAGGACGATAGATATACAGCGGAAGAGGCTAGTATCCCAATTAAAATATAGCGTTGGGTATATTAAGTTAAAAACAAAATAGGGCCTTTTGGTTTTATTAAAGCACTAGCTATATTTTTATAAGAGAATTATAATAAGTAGGATAGAACCTCTACTACTAATATTTAAATGGATTATAGAGAAGAGGATTCTTTTAAAGTAGGCTTATACTTTATATGCATCTATAACTTGGTCTAATATTAGAAACGGGATGGAAAGAGCCTAGACTCTATAGCTAAAGAGTTTATCCAATGCGTATATAATTAGTAAAGCCAAGGTAAATAGAGACGAGACTATATATAGGTGCAAGAGTATACGCAAACTGCTATTTCTGGGTAGATATACCCTCTTAGCGGTATGCTTCCTAGAAAGGCTTAACTAATTATTATAGTTATAGATAAAGAAAGGTTAAACTCATAGGGTAGATAGCTTTAATATATAGGTGTTTTAGTTAACCTGCTTCGTCTTAAAGATATAGGCCGCGTAAATGATTTTTATGGTATGGTGGAGGTGGAGCTATGGTAGCGATCTTTTGCAAAGTGCCAATAAAGTATTGGTGGACGTCGTATTTATAACCTTTTATTGGTGCTTTATAGCGCGCATATAGTGCCATTAAAGCTTGGGTCAGAGCCCTAAAGCTTTTTTATTAATTCTTAGGTTGATTTTAATTAGTTTAATATATTATATAATAAAGATTTTCTTTTAAAAGGTAAATAAGCTGCTAATAAATATATAAAGAGTTAGAGCCGTAAAAGAAAAGCATAGTTATAAATATAGATTTTAATGAAAGCAATATATATAATATCTGCGATAAATACAATAATGGCAATAATATCTATTTTATAGCTATAAGCTGGCTTATTGCTGTAATATATATAGTATTACGCTCTTTTAGCCATGGCTATTTAAGAATTGTAATGGCTTTAGGCTTTAGCGAATATGGCGGAAAGCTAGCCCTAGGCCCTAAAAACGCTTTTAGCAGAACTAAATTTCCTATACCACTCCCTGTTTTCCTAACGTAGAGCCTACTAGGAGGCCTTTAGGATTTTAATACCCTAATGGCAAAAAATGTAATAATAGTAACAATATTTATTTTATAGCTATAAGCTAGCGCATAGCTCTAGGGGGTTAGCTAATATAGCAGAAAGCTAGCCCTAGGCTCTAGGGGGTCAGCTAATATGGCGGAAAGCTAGCCCTAGGCCCTAGGGGGTTGGCTAATATGGCGCAAAGCTAGCCCTGGGCCCTAAAAACACATTTAGCGAAACCAAATTTCCTACGCCACTTCCCGCTTTCCTAATATATCTATCTACGCGAAAGTAAATCTATAAGATAGTTATAATAGATAGCCCTATTTATCTGTTATACCTATAAATAGAAATTAGTTTAGGCAGTTCTTTAAAGGGTGCATTTAAAAAGTTAGCTAGCTTTATAGTATACTAGGTATCTATTAAGGTAAAGGCATTTACTTTTAAGTTAGCTAAAGCAGAGGTTAAAACTTAATATTTATTACGGAATAAAGTATAAGGGATAGTGCAGCTTCTTTTATTAATTAGCTAATCTAAATTAATGTATAATATATTAATCCCTTTTAACCCTAGAGAGGAGTCTTTTTTTAGGGTTCCTTTTTTTCTAACTTTATACTATTTTTCTATATTAACAGAACCTTATCCGTTTTTACCTTTATTAGGTAGTTCTTAGTAAAGTGGTCCTTTTAGCTATATAAGAAGTAAGCTACTTAATTACTAAGGGCTTATCTATAGGGGTCACTATATATAGGCCGAGTATACGCTAGACCTATAGTAGGACTAGCTATACGGCTAGCTGCTAGGTTAATAGTAGGCTATATAGCTGGTACTATAGGAGTTGCAGATCGCGCTAGAGTACTATTATTACGGCGCCGTAACAGATCTGGTTAGGGGCTTACTTAAGACTTAATACACATATATAGACGTCCTTTCCACCACCTTCTGCTCCTTAGCTTAATATCCTTATTAATAGACAATCCAATTATATAGACTTGTATACGTTCTTTACGGCGCTTATACCTCGATTAACTGAGTCCCATAATAACTATAGGCTGTTTTTATAGTACTTATAGTTTAGTTTAGAGGGTTTCTAGCTTTATACTACTTAGCTTATACCTTAATTTAATAGAGGCCTTAATTAATAGCTAGGCAGTAGTCTATAAGTACCTTTGGTGTTTATATAGTAGTAAAAACTAGTAGTATAGCGCGCTGTAGGTCTAGGGTAAGCTTATTAATAAAGTCTGGTATTAGATCTCTATAGGGAATATAGGCTTAGCTAGCTAAGTATAGAAAGCGGGTCTAGAAGGCTAAAAAGGTCTTTATTATTATTGGTCACACAGGGTGACTCACCAATAACGACTACTCGAGTAGGTTACAGTGATGTTGGTTAATAAAGCTTGTTGTTTGGAATAAGGGAGGGCGAGGAGCCTAAGACTCCTTGCCACGCTAGTGTCGCGGCGTTACGTGACGACCGCTTGCCTCATTCCCGACACTGGCAACTCTTCTTTTGTGGTTGCCATCTATATACAAATACTGCTTGACTAGCATAACAAATATCAATCCTCCTTACTTACTATTGCTATTGTAATATAAGTCTCGCTGTCCTAAAATTTGCCTTTTAGCACGTGGTGCTTTCTTGCTTGAAGTTGTGTATGGATATCGTGTTAGGGCCGCCAAGGCGTTAGTTGGAAGCGAGCCAATAGCGATTTTCCATCCCAGGGATAGAAAATCCTGATTGGCTAGGTTGAGTTAGGGTCTATAGAATATTATACTCCCCCCTCTAAAAAGGTCTTAGCAAGAGAATCTGACCAATTAAACAACTTTAACCGCTAGTTAAAGTTCCTGGACATCTTAAGACCTTACGTAACTAAGAAGTTTTTAGGGACTCCCTTTTAACCCAACCTTTAACTTGTATATACAGAGTATTTGTGTTAACAAACGTCTCTAGTGCCTTGTTTGGGTTCGCCTTCGTTATCATATTTACTGGGTTATCTTGGCCATTAATCCATTAAATCTTAAAGAGTTCTTAACGCTTGTAGGATTACTAAAGTGCTATAATATCAATTATAAGGCGCTTCTCCTTTGTAGTACCAAGCTTAACTAAACACTCGTAGAGGGAATATAAGTCGGTGCATACAATTATAGGGATAATAAAAAGTTCGAGTTAATCTATAATTATCTTTAGGGTAGTTCTAATTGCAATTGCTATATTAACTCCGCTAACTATTCTATATATCTCTAACGCTAGAACGCTCCGAGTAACGCGCTTACTCTTAGTTAAGCTCTAATAGATAAAATTACTATAGATTATAAAGTTATTCTCTCTAGTAAATTCGTTTATAATGATAATCTTATATCCTAGCTAGGAGCTAAAATCTTTATTATTTACGAATAATCTATTAACAAATACAAAGAGCTTAGCGGTGGGAAGATTAATAGGCACATAGAGTAGTCCCTAATTAAGATGGTTTATTTGCCAGGAAAGATGCTTATTTAGGGCAAGAACGTCATCCTTAGTTAGTTCCTAGTATTAGGCGGCAATAAAGAGATTAAATAAAGCCTTGGGTTAACAGATAGAAGTAATATAAGCTCTATAAGCGCGTTACTCCACATATCCTTATTTTGGAGAGTTAATATTAATAACATTAATCTTCTTACCTTAACCCTTCTGGCACAAAGCAATAGAATCCTTGTTTAGGGAGAGGATGCATCTATTAAAAAGTAATAGTGTTGTTAAATTAAGCTTTTCCTTTAGCTTTGCTATAAGATTTGCCTTTACTAGCTTATCTTCTTTAAGAGCTGAGAATTGGTCATCTCCTAAGATAATTATATTATTAGTTTACATGCCGACGATTCTAAATAGGGTTCCTGTGGTTATAATAAGGAAGCATAGATTGAATATAGAAGTAGTTATTAAAAGTTTCTCTTTATAGTGCTTGCTATAGGTAGCCCACTAATAAGTTCCTGCCTCTGCAATTCTATATAATGGCTTAAGCACAACTATAATCGTATCTTCGGGATATTGGTGGCGAATTTGCTCTAGAAGGTATGCTAATATTAAGCGCTAAAGGTGTGTCTCTAATTGGGTATAGGCCTAAGTAATATCTTATAGGTAAACCGCTATTCTATTCTTTATTAGGGAGGGAGCTAGTATAATAATAACTTACTAACTAGCTTATTAAATCATAGGAGATTATATAAGAATTACCTCCTTACCATCGTCATTATAGCCTTAGACGACAAGCCTTAATTTCTTAAATAGGGCGTTAGTAGCTTTGCCCTTAATCTTATTAACCATTCTTAACTTAAAGATACGAACTTTATCAAACTTAGTAGGGTCATACTTCTTAAATTTAAAGACTCCTCTTATAATAAGACTATCAATCTCCTACTTATTAGATACTTAGAAAGGAGCTCCTAGAGTTATAATATAACCTTCCTTTTAAAGCTATTTTGCAAGTTTAAAGTCAGCCTTCTTCTTGGCTGTCATAAAGGCCATTAATAGCTTAACTCTATTCTCAATAGCGGTAACGAATTGCTCTTTAAAATTAACAAGATATTGGCGATTTCATAATCCTTTCGGGCAACCTCTACCGCGTTATAGTTGCGGCGTATCTACTATAATTATATTAGAATCGTGATCGCCTTCTAAAGTATATTAATCGTGGCTCTCCTCTAGGGCGTCTTCTATGGTATCCTACAAAGGCTCAGAACTGTTATCTTTATAATAAGGCTTAATAACAGTTAAACGGAATTAAGTGGGTTTATAAGGCATCTAAATAGTACAAGTTTAACCATTAATTGCAATAAGTTAATATAGGCCTGACTACCCTCCCTTTTTACGCTATATGCATACCTTAGACTAGAGTGGCAGATTAAGCGTAGTTAAGGTATTTAGGCTATTTCTTATTCCTAGTGCGTCGTTGACCTGGCGTGTAGTGTAGAGACGTCACACCTCCTTCATTGCCTTGCGAATAGCCTCAGCTCGTTACATAATAGAGGGAGATAGTGGAGAATCGTTAGTTATTTAAGGGTAGGCGCTAAAGACTAGCAATATAGGTACGAGTCCATCTAGGCCAGCGGAATCATTAACGGCTTTAATAGCTATTTGTAAGGTAAGTTCTTTACTAGCGTCCTCTAGTTCTAAAGAGATAATCTTATATGCGTGGTATAATGGCGCGTAATATCACTCTACTTTTCCAATACTATTATATGCCTTAATGGGGACTTCCTTAACCTTAATTGCCATTGCCTTTATCTATTGTTAAAACTCTGTAGATAAGAAGTTCTTTCCTATATTATAGACGATTTAATTAGGGGGTCCTAGATAGATATTAATCTAGTATAATTAAAGGGTATTCTATATGTTCCTGGCTAATATATCCTTTAAGAAACATGCGGCTTAAAAGAAGGTTAAGAAGTTAATAACTTAAAGTACTAGCTTGCCGCTAAGATATATAACGTTAACAATAATATAGAAGTTAAAGTTGTAGTTATCTTTAAGGGTAAACTTAAATCGGCTAGGGGACTTCTGGTTTATTTGGCAGTAATAGCAGTACTTTATAAGATGCTTAATTGCCTTAACCTTAACTTTATAACCTACTTGCTAAAGAACCCTAAGCAATTAATAAATAGATAGGTGGCCAAATTAACAGTATAGTTAATGTAACTCTAACTTAGTTAGGTGGCTTTAAGCAACACTCTTTTCTAGTTAATAAAGGAGCAACTAGGGGTAACCCTACTTACGCATAATAGGCACCCGATTATCTCCCTAAATAAGTATATCTTTAAGGTTATTAAGCTTAACGCCTAATTTATCTATATCTCTAATGCAAAATAGAAACGGGGTGTTCGTAGGAACGATATAAAAGGTAATATACCCTAAGGGGGTTTAGACCCTAATTATGCCAAGAGAAATCACAGTACCCTTGCCAAAACAAATCGTGTGTTAGCCTACCGTTAAATGGTCAATCTAAATAGAGCTATTAAGCTGCTAAAGGGCTCAAACTTAAGGTTCTCCTACTATAGATACTCCTACGGCTCTAGTATCTGGCATAATACTATAGAAGATATTCGCCGAGTATCTGTTATTAAAGGAAAACACGGAACTCTCCCTTAGCTCATTAAAGATATCTAACTTCGTGGTAAAATGGAGCGTAGATTGGTTATTAAGAATAGTAATAGTTTGTATACCATCTACCTTACCATACTCAGTAAAGTATTGGTCGGGTAAATACTCCTTAATTTCCATATCTATAAGGAGCTGTTCGGCCTTATTAACCTCACCCTTAAGATCTTCTACGCCTTCATATTAAACTAGGAAGCTTTAGAAGTAGGCTATAGTAACCTTACAATTTCCGACATTTCTTATACTCTAGCGAAACTTATTATATACCTCCTTTCGCTTATTAAGAGAATGTCTAGTTAACTAGCAATTCGGTTTCTTATAAACATAGCACTTCTTTTGGCAATTACTTTAAAATAAACCTCTATAAGGACCTCTACCTTTGCCTTATAGTTGTTGATTGTACCCTCTACCATATTACCTACTATGGCCACTATATGTTTAATCAGTCCAGTTGTAATTATATTAGTTAGGCGGGTTAATTAAAGTAGGTTAGAGTTAGGCGTTAAATTACTATACTTCTTAAGAGTATAGAGCGGTGCTAATAGAAGATCTTAATTAAGCACACACTCCTTTATAAGTATTTGCAGGATTAAAGAGAGTAAGGTTGCATTCTTTAACGCCTTAATATACGCTAATAACTTAATTACATAGGCTAAAATCCTCTTAATATGATTTAGATAAACTATGCTAAATTATCTAAAGTTAATTAAAAAGCTTTTGAAGATAATTAAGCCGAGGGACACCTAGGTTTGTAGCAATAATCCTTAGGAAGGTAGTCTCTCTCTATTCTAATATATACTGCTGCTTATTTTCTTCTGTTTTAAAGTGGCATCTTAACTTATATATTATGCGGTTGAAATCGTATCCTTTTCCTACCAAATAATTATAATAGAAGGTACTAGCTCGGCCCTTAAGCATAACAGAATAGGCGTTGTAGTATTAATTAAACTCTATTCCCACCTTCTAGCAATAGTTGTAGAAGATACGTAGTTTTAAATTAAGAATATTATATAATTCCCCGCCAAACTTCTTCTCCTAATCCGAATAGAGCTTCGCAAGCTCTATAAGCAATTTTAAACTGCCTCCGATTTAAGATTGAGATGGAGGAGGTAGGGGTTGCATTGCAGGCTACAGTGGGGACGTAGGTCTGGTCGGTGGAGTCTAAAGGTTATTAAATCGCGAAGTAATGGAATCCTGTGCCTGCTCTTATTAGGGTATAGTATCCGACGTTAAGGTTACGGGTTAAATTAGATACAGAGGAGTTAAAGGTAGAGATAGGTTCGTCTTTAGAGGTATATTACTTGGGTTCTATTGTGAGTTGAGCTTCCTTATAGTGCGTAGTTGGTGCTTAATCTCTTATGGAGTCCATTCGTGTTCTTCTTTTATATTAATAACCTGCTCCTAAATATTGTCTCTAATAGTACCCCCGTCCTTAGGGACAAATACTCTATTCTCCCAAAGGAAGTTATAGAAGTCCTATATAATATCCTTGTTTATGGGGGCCTATGTTTCCTTTGTCCATCTAATAAAGTCCTCCTTTATACATTCCCATAGCGCGGTATCGTTGTATTCACTATCCTTGTAATATGCCATACAGTATAATAAAAATCCATTTAAGTCTTGTTTATTAGCGTTTGCAAGGTCAATTATGGCTTTATTCTATGTCTTTAGGTTAATATCTTCCTCATACTTCTTCAAGTAGGTTAACGCCATGGTAGGTATAGAATCGACGGGGTGTCGTACGTCGAAGGTAGGTAGGATTTTCGGTTTTATAGGATCTCGTAGGTTTGCTGTCAAGAGGTAGGCAATTCAAGATGTTGTTCGACGCGTTTTAGACGTTGTTTGACGCGTTTCGGACGTTAACTTAGGACCCTAGGTTCAGTGACACTTCTGACCTAAAGTACTTAACCAAATCTTCGTAAACGCGGTTATTCTACGTAATAGACGCAACTTGGTATCTCCTAGTACTTAGTAACACTTCTATTACTAGTTTTCCGCAAGTCTAAGGTAGCACAGTATCGCCGGGATCCATTCCATATGAGCGCATATAGCACCCCTACACGAGACTGTCTCTTCTGTTCGAAAACCTAGCTGCTCTGTGGTTGACTATATATTCAACCACTGATTAGTGTTGGTCACACAGGGTGACTCACCAATAACGACTACTCGAGTAGGTTACAGTGATGTTGGTTAATAAAGCTTGTTGTTTGGAATAAGGGAGGGCGAGGAGCCTAAGACTCCTCGCCACGCTAGTGTCGCGGCGTCACGTGACGACCGCTTGCCTCATTCCCGACAATTATCTTTATATTAAGGGCCTTATATAAGGGATCTTTTGGCACCTCCTTATAAGCTCCCTTAGCTTTATAGCCCTTCCCTCCTTATTGGTTTGTCTCTATATGAGGTATTGCTATACCTACTCTTTACCATATCGTCCTCTTCCATCGACTCTCCTTATAACTTATACTCGGCTTACCCGCTCCCTACCATACACCTAGGCAATAGCCTTACACTTTATAATTAAAGTAAGCGTTCTATATCTTAAAGAGGTCCTTATAAATAAAAGACAGGTAGTTAATTATCTTTTCTCTAAAAGGAAGGGGTCTGCTAAGTCCTAGGCGTATCGCGGACGTAAATATATCTATATATCCCCGCTAGTATAGCTAAAGATATAAGCCATCTTAGCTTAAGTGGTAGTAAAGTAATCTATATTAACTTTAAGCTTATCTTATAGTTAAAGCTTCCAATTATTAAATATATGATTAGTTCCGTCTATAATTAATAGGGGGTTTATAACCTTTATAGACCACAATAATACTAATACTATATATTATGCTAGGGCCTTAAGGATTGTAGCAAGTCTCTGGGTGTCTAATAACTCCTTATTAGGCATAGGGTTGTCTCTGGTTTTAAGCAGCTCTTAAAGCCGTTTAATTTTAGTATTAGCTGCTACGAGTTCTTCCTAGGGGGTTAAGACGGCGACTGTTTTACTATTAGAGGTATTTATAGGTCCTACAGCGGCTTTGCTAGCTGCTGTATTTCTTAGTATAGTAGTTAAATAATTTCTGGTAGGTTTCTGCAGGGGTTCTGGTCTGTATGTGTTCTTTAGGTTATAATATATATGTCCTTTTGGTTCTATTCTATCCTTAGGGTCCTATTTTATTCTAGTAATATTCTTTAGGTCTGTTCCTATATTCTTGTCCTGTCTATAAATATATTTAAATTCCTTCTTAGGAAGAGAGAATGGATAGGCTTTAGATAATGTTAGCGACTTAATTAATTAAGGTATAAGCACGGTAAGAGGGTCGCGCAAGCCTGTATAATTAGATTGTCTATGTGAAGGCTTAGTCAAAAGAACAGAATCTATTGGTAGCCAGTGAACGAGAATTCCAAGACGAGGACTAGAAGAAGGTCGAGGAAAGGACACGTCTATATACATAGGGCCAAGGCTCGGCTCGGCCAAGCCCCTGACTAGGGTCTGTAACAGTGCCGTAACAGTCTATAAACGAGGATCTAAAGCTAGAGAAGGGAAAGGGGAGGGGCGGAACCGCCGCTTAAAGTTTTATAAGATCCTCTAGTTACGTAACCACAATCTGCCGTATTCTGCCAGCTTTTTGCAGTATTCTGCTAGTAATGTAATAGGTACGGGCTCTTATAGATAGGAAGTTGTTGTCAGATAATCTGTATTCTCTAAAGGCGTGGGTCACGTGCACGAGTCACGTGCACGAAGACACGTCACTGAAGACACGTCAGATCAAGGTCAAAAAGACACGATTATTAAGATCATCAATCAATCAACCCATTTCATTAATGAACCCCTCTACATGAATTATCTGACAGTTGTAGTATAATTAGTTGGAATTAGTTAGTAAATAAGCAGTTAGTAAAGAAACAAGAAAAGAGTATATTAAAGGAAAACCATCCCTTATATAGGTGGTTAGGCCTATAAAGCTATAGCCTATATATAATCCAATTAGGATTAAGTGGTCTAGTATTCTACTAAATTGCACTTTTATACTTTTGGTGTTCCTTATATAGAGCACTAGTTTATATATACTATTTATATAAGGGATATATTTACTAGTCCTATCCCAGTTATTAAAGACTCTAGGGCTTTAGACCGATCTATATAACTATAAAAGGCCTATATTCTTCTAAAGCTATATATAATCTAGATATTAAATCCAGGGGGCCAAATTACACCACTATAGTACTTTAGCCTAATTATCCTAAAAGTAGTTAATAAAGGGCCGGAGTCTCTAGTCCAAGCATTAATTTATAATCTCCGTTTAGCCGTCTATTTAAAGATAGTATACTATAAAAAACTTTAGCTTAATACCTATTATAGCTTAAATAAATACTATATTATAAAAATACTAAGCTAAGAAGAAGGAAAGGGGGTTGCTAAAACTAATATAAATAAATATATAGGCTAATTACTTAGGCGCTAGTAGTAAGCAAGCTAATTATAGGGTTAGTAAAATATAGTAGTATTACAGTAGAATTTAGTAGGTAACGCGCCCTAGTGCCATTATATTACCCACTCTCCCTCCCTTTCCCCCTTTAAAAAATATTACCTTTAGGCTTACTAGAAATAGAGCTAAACTAAATTATAAAATATAAGATAAGGGAGAAAAGGAGACGTAAGCGCGTCTAGGCTAAGTATATAGGGCGGTTATAGATTATATAGATATGCTATAGATATACTAATAAGGGTAGCTATAGTAGGGATGAAAGAGGCCGGCCTATATTACTTTAATATGTTAAATATAAGGTATATAAGCGAATTGGTATTTATACCCTATACAAAATAATCTTATAAAGATTTTCCCTATAGGAGCGGGTTTATATAGCGATGTTTGCTCTTAGAATACCTGTTTTCTAAAACGTAAATCTAGGAGTAGTAGGTTACTTTTAGGGAGAGTATTTACTAATTACTAATTCCCTACCTATTTCTTAAGTAAAAGGAGGAATAGAGTATAGAATAAAAATTCGTATAGGAATAACTGATAGTTATCTTTAAGCTAATAAACTATATACGCCTTTATTCTTATGGAAAAAAAGTTATAAAAATCTATTTTTTAGAGCGCTTTTTCTACACTAGGAACGGTAGAATACGGTAGAAATAGATAAATAAGCTAGAATTTCCTTAGTGCGAACTAGATATTAGAAGGTAAAATACTAAACCGAAAATACTAATAGCTAGCAGCTTCCCTAGTATTTTAAAAACAGGCTAAAGTGTCTACTTAGTTACTAGTATATATTAAGCTGCCTTAAGAACAATTTTAAAAGCTAACTATATATTTCTTAAGGGAGCCCTTGCTGCACCCGGCCCAAAAAGACCAAAACTAACTAAAAAGAACCCTGAAAAATCACCTAGAGAATCCCCTAAGATACACGCATTACAGGGGAGGCATACATTAAACGACGGTGGTTCGTACTCACGCGCAACTACCAGAACCACGCCTAGTAATGGCCCTTTATAACAAGAACGGGTAAACACTATACCATAAAGCAGAAATACCTCTATTAAGAAGGCATCTAACAAAATATAAAGCCTATTAGACGTGTCTAGTATCCGCAATTATAGGGGAGTAACCGTTAGCTATAACGAACTAATGCAGCTAGTAGAATGGCTCCGCCAGTCCAGTAACCTTTAGGCGCCACTCCAGTAAACCCTTAATTAAATCCTCTAACAGCTAAGCAAAATTAAAAACAAATAAAATCCCTCCTTACCGGCGAACTATACCTAGGCCGCCGTAGCTATGCTTTTATAGTATAGAGAACCTACCCCCCTTAAGATAATAACTAGGTATATAATTATAATATAACTAAATATAAAGAAAGTAGAGGGGCTTAGGGGATAATTAGAAATAGAAGTTCTTTTAGAAATTTATAAAGAGGTCTATAACGCTATTATAGTCCAATACCTTAGGAGCAGAGATATTAGAGTTACCTTAAAGGACTAATAGGTAAAGGAACGAGCCGTAAGGGCAGGGGATAGGCTAGGAGAACGTATTAGCATAAAAGTGCTTTATAAAGATTATCTAGTTAAGGTCCTAGCGGTTCCTATAAGCCTTAGGGTAAAAAAGGGACGCCAGGCAAATAACATAGTAACTATATAAGAGATAGTAAAACAAACGGAACGCCTTATACCGGGACTTGAGATTACCCAAACTAATAGCTGCAACAGGAAAATATAAACTAAATATATAATAAGAATAATAAGAGGATATAAGGGTCGCTAGAGACTTGCTAGGGAGACGCTAGATAAACGCATAGCTCCCTTATTATTAGTATATATACACTAGGAATGCAAAAACTCCTTATCTAAAAAGGAATAATTATAAATGGCCTTATATACAATACAAGGCTCTATAACCATAAACTATACCTAGAATAATACTATTGCTGCGTATAATAGGGACACACCCAATCCACATACGCAGTATAGGTGTGCTGCGGCCACTATGCAGGCCCCTATAATATAAGACACTGCTTAAATTAAGACTAAATAAAATGCGCAAACTGCCACTAAAGCACATATAAGGCGTAGAAGAGAGTAGACTGCATTAAATATAGGAGATGGAAGGTAAGGGCTTAATAGCTGCGGAAACAACTATATACTAGGTTATATAAATGGAAACAACAGGTAATAAGCTAGGGGGACATAGGTACCTTCCTAGCGTTTCCTACCTTTAATACTAGGGGGCTAGGCTAGCCATCCCAAGCCTTAACGGGCCAGAAGCGACGCTACGCAATATTACCAGACTAAATAGGGATATAAGAGTTATAGGGAATACAAGGGAGAGGACGCCCTATAGGAAGACCCCTATAGACAGCTACAGCAAGCTTAAGACCAGGATAATTAAGAATTAGACTTAATGCGGTAAATATAACATTTGGAGCCGACCTATAAAGGGCATATAGCTAACTAGTAAGACTAAGGGAAGAACTAGAAACAATAACAGATTTAGATATAAAAGCGCTAGTAGGAACATAAGATATAGAAATAGAAAGCCCTATATAAAATAAGTAGTAACTAGGGTGCAGATATAAGAGATAAAAGTTCTAAAAATCCTAGAGAAAGTGGAAATAGAAGTAGTAAGGAATAAAGAAAGGTTAAAGGACCCTTACCGGGGGTCCGCTACCTATCCATTATACAGTATAACTGTGGCAATACAAACTACCGTCTTGCAAGGCCCCTACTAGACAGTCTAGACCTAGAGAAACACCATATCCTTACTATATAAGAGCCGTATTATAACACCTATATACAATTAACATACTGCCCCTAAGGATTTTAGCTCCTATATAAACTAAAAGCAGCCATATATGTATGCTTTATAATTAGCAAGGCTATTAGCCTATCCTTATATTTATAGTAGGCAGTTAACCTAGATATTACAGTTATAACAATCTAGATATATAGGGGACCGGTATAAATTATTAATATATATAACCTTAGGGTTAAAGGGGTCCCACAAACAGAGAATATTATATTAGTAATAAGCTTACTAAAAACCAAAGGCATAGAGTCTATCCTATTAGGAGACATAAACCTCCACCACCCGCGGTAGGGGGGTATCCATATTGCTGCTAAATATTAGGCAGAGTGCCTACTAAGAGCTATAGATATCTAGGGCCTTAAGCTAACCACCCCCTAGGGAGCAATTATATGGCAATAAGGCACTACCAAAAGTACAATTAACCTCACACTTATAGACAAAGGCCTATACTAGAGACTTAAAAAGTGCAACCCTAAAGAAGGATAGGCACTTGCCTTAGACCATATCCCTATCCAAATACAGCTAGATCTAGATATTAAGGCGCAACTAAGTAGTAAAAGATACGCAATAAGGAAGCTTAAGACAAACAGTTTTCTTAATATAGTTAAATAACAACTTTAAGACCTAGAAGAAATCTACCCAATACCAAACAAGCAAGGCTTATTAGCTACCCCTAAGGAAATTAACTAAAGACTAGAAAGGATCTAGGTAGCAATTAAAAATAGGCTAGAAGAGCACTACCTAGTCTTAAAACCGGGCGCCTACGCGCAATACGCATAGTCCCTACAATACGCGGTTCTTATTACTAGCCAATAATAAGTAAGAAGGAAATATATAAGCAGCCACAACCCTAAAGATGAGAGATAATATAAAGACACAAGAAACCAGCTAAAGAATACCCTAAAAAAAGAAGCAAGGAACAACTAGAGACGGTTTATAAATAAATACACTATTAACCTAAGCCTCCCCTATAATAAGGGCCTTTAGACCATAGTAAAATGGGCAAAGAAAAAGGTGGGACGCCTAGTAGAAGACCTACACCTACTACCCCTATAAAGAGTAGGTAAACTATAGGCTATAAGCAACAATAATAAGAAGGCAAAGATCCTTATAGAAAGATTTTCCCCCTAACTAGCTCTAGCAGACCTTAGTGACATTACTAGTAAAACACTAGTGACTCGCCTAAGGGTCAACAGCAATATAACAACTAAAGAAATAGCTAGAACCATTAGCCGCCTCTTAAATAATATAGCACTAGGACTAAATAGGATCCTAAATAAAGCCCTAAAGACCTATGGACCACTTATAGCACCTTAGCTTATAGATATAGCTAGAGCATGCTTTATAATAGGCTACTACCCGCGACTCGGAAGATCTATAATAACGGTTATCTTATAAAAAGAAGGCAAAGCAGACTACTTAATCCTAGGAAGCTACCGCCCTATTGCTTTAGAAAACACCCTAAGCAAGATCTTAGAAAAGGTTATAGTGGACTACATAGCAGATATAGTAGAGGAATACGCCCTACTACCATAAAGCCAAATAGGGGCAAGAAAGAACCGCTTAACGCTATCAGCACTTATACTGCTCGCTACTACCATTAAAACTGCGTGGGCTATGCGAAAGGGCTTTATAGTATTTGTGACGGCGCTGGGGCGCGTCACCTAGTTAGGGGTTCGCTTAGGACTTGGCATATGTATATGGACATGGCCTTACCACCTTCTCTTGCTCCTCAGCTTAATATCTTCGTAATATAGCATTCGTTCGCTTCATCTTGGAAGCATTTGTTTAAGTCTTCGTTAAGACATTTGTTCAATGGTTTGAGCCGTTACATTATATTAAGCTCCCCAGTTATACGCAGGCTGTGGTATCTCAGGTTCTTAGGTTCTTAGGTTTAGGTCTTAGGTACCCCAGGCTCGCGTCTCTTTTTTATTATTACTTTCTTCTATTAAAATGGATCCGATATAGGCTATTGCAGATTTATAGGCCTAAGTCGGACAGCTACAGGCGGAGATCCAATTTTTACGTTTTATTTCGACCATCTCCTCCTAACCGAAACCCTCCCTTTTAGACCCCAAAAAGTTCAACGGACGTTCTTATATATTCGATACTTGGCTGCCGTCGATTAAGGCAAAGCTACGGGTTAATGGTGCGGCTATTAGCGATATGGTTGCGCAGTTCTACTACGTATACTTAAATCTTAATAGCAGTGTATAGCTAATGGTTCTCCCCCAGCTTGGATAAGCAGAGAAGTTAAATATATGGGATTATAATACGATTCTAGATTAGTTGGCACGGGTATATAATAATCCGAACAAGGGTTAAGAGGCAGAAGATAGGCTACTGTCCTTATATTAAGGTCTTAATTTAGTACCAACCTATATATTAAATTTTAAACGCGTTCTATACGAGGCAAGTGGGCAGGATTGGCTAGACATTAATAAGATATTAATATTTAGGAACGGGCTAAGCTCTACTATCCGCAGCAGGCTTAATTAATAGCTTAATCTGCCGCAAAAATATCCCAATTTTGTTTGAACTGTTTAACAACTAGCTAGTTAATCTTCTTCTACTATACAATCTTTTGGCAATAGTAACGGTAACTACTAACACGGATCGGAGCCTATGGATATAGGCGCTATTGGAATTAACGCAATTAACGTCCCTACCCTATAATCCACTAGTTCTTAATCTGCCCCATAATCGACTAACTCCCCCACGGGGCCCCGCGCTTGATCTATATCACTAGCTTGCTAAGCACAATATAGATTAGAAGGACGCTGTGTACGCTATGGAGCGCATAACTACTGGGTTAAAGATTATCTATTAGAGCCATTTAAGAAGCAGATTAGTATAACGGCCCTCCGCAACTATAACCAGGCTCTTTAAAAATAGGCTCTTCGCGATCTGGCTGTCTATAATTAGGAATTTAAAGTAGAATCGGATTTGGATATAGATGCGGAGATTGGTCAGTTATAAAGGGGTGAAATTTAATTAACTGTATATAAGGTAGACGAGCACCTAGAGAATAAAGCCTGAGGGCAGGCTTTTTTAAAAGGGGGGGGTGATGTGACGGCGCTGGGGCGCGTCACCTAGTCAGGGGTTCGCTTAGGACTTGGCATGTGTATATGGACGTGGCCTCACCACCTTCTCTTGCTCCTTAGCTTAATATCTTCATAATACAGCATTCGTTCGCTTCATCTTGGAAGCATTTGTTCAAGTCTTCGTTAAGACATTTGTTCAATGGTTCGAGCCGTTATAGTATTAATGCTTAGCCTAGATATTAGCGGCGCCTATAATAATATACCCTATAAGCGCCTTCTATACATCCTTAGGGCAAAGGGCTTCCCAGAATAGATTATATAATTTATTTAAGAGTTTATAGGCTAGAAAGAAATATTACTAGTCTTTAGCGGATACCAAAGCCCCCCTATTGCAGTTGTAATAGGTATACTATAAGGATTACCTCTCTTGCCTATACTCTTCCTTTTCTTTATAAGTAACCTACTTAATACTTTTAAGGAAGGGGCAACCTAGGGGATAGGCTTTATTAATAATATAAACCTAATTATATACAGGCTAACAGCCGCAGAGAATTGTAGGACACTAGAGAAAGCCTATAACACCTATATAAAATAGGCAAGACAATATAGAGTCTAATTCTTACTAGAGAAATACCAGCTAATTTATTTTATAAGAAAACGCAACTAATCTATAGATCTTTAGTATATAATTTATATCTAAGGCTTTAGGGGTTAACCAGTTTAGGGCCTAAGGGTATTAGGAATATAGGTAGATAGTAAGCTCTAGTAGAGCGTATATACGGCGCAAGTAGCCCATAAGGGCTAAGTATAGTACATTGCATTATCTAGAATTGTTAATTCTATATAGGGTCCATACTTCTAAAGGTCACGCCTACTATATATAGTAGTTATCTGGCTAACCATAATATATAGATCCAGTATCTAGGCTACTAGAGAAACTAAGAAAGGCCCCCCTAAATTACTCCTTAAGCCACTCTAAAAGGTCTAAATAGCCTACCTTTAGAGCATTATAGGCGGGTATAAGCAAACGGCTATAGTACTGCTTAAGAAGGAAGCTAATATTCCCCCCCTACAACTATATATTAAAGCCGCTATAATGCAAAGGGCGTAAAATAAACGTAACTCTAATGTTATAAAGTATATTAAGATACGCCTAAATAAACTATGGAGTAACCCTAGGGTGCCCTATAGGAGAACAAACTATTAACCCCAAAGTAGGGAAGATATATTTGAGAAATAGGTAAAGAAAGCAGAAGAAGAATAGTGCTGCGTTAGGGCCTAGGCCCATATAGAGGAGAAAGGGAGACGCGTAAGAGGCCAGTAAAGATAATAGCAAGAAAGAGAAAGGAGCCAAAGTAGAGTATAAAAGAACGCTAGGAAACTATCTACCGCAATATAATACTGGCTAGACTAACGCTGGAGAGGTATATAGGAGTTAAAGGTATAGAGGCTAACTTAAGCAAGAGGAACCTAAGCCGTAGCATGGTTAACGCTATAGGGGGTAAACACTTAAAAGCTCTAAAAAGGCCTAATAAAGGCAGAAAATATAATGGCAATACTCTTAAGAACAGGGGTAATAGGACTAAAAGATTAGCTCTACTAGGTAGGTGTCCTAGTAGGTAGCCTAAGATATAAATATAGCTAGCCAAGATAGACACTAAAATATATAATACCTATATTGCTACCAGCTAATATACCTCTAACAAGTTCTATGGAGTAATAATTAACACCAGAGCTTTAAAGAGATTAATAGTAGGTTATAGACAATACCTTATATACAGGAAGACCCATAATACTATTATTGATACCTTAAAGGCCGGCGCTATTAATATCTAGTTTAGTATTAGCTCTACCCCTTCTATTAGTTCCGTTATAGTTAATACACCAGTTGGAAATATTGAGTTTCATATTATAAAGGCCAATATACCCTTCCTACTATATCTTACAGATATAGATATACTAAAGGTCTATTATAATAACCTTAAGAACATCCTAGTCACCCTAATAAAATCAGTACCAGTAGTTTGCTAATTTAGTCACCCCTTCTTATTATAGGAAGAGTTACTACGGTCATTTATAACCTACTCGTTCAATTAAAACCCCTGCTACTTAACCACTACTGAACTCCGCCGACTCTACCGCCGCTTTGGATATCTATCGGCAGACAAGCTATATAAGGTATTAAAACACTTTGGCCACAATAATATTAATAAGCAGGTTATTAACTATCTTACTAAGTACTACTCCTACTGCCAGAAATATAGCAAATTCCCTAGATAATTTAAGTTTATATTACAAGAATACCAAAATTCCAATTTTAACCATTCTATTTTTGTTAATATTATGTACATCAATAGAAGCCCTGTTCTTTATGTATTTAATAAAGCTACTAAATTTCAAGCCATAAGATGGCTACGTAATATCTCCGTAAAGCATACCTGGGATACCCTATAACTCTGCTAGATTAATACCTATATTGGACCCCCCGACTACATTACCCATAACGCTAAGAAGAACTTTGTAAGCAAGGAGTTCCAACAACATGCTATAGCAATGGCTATATTAACCAAGAGTGTCCCAGCAGAAGCTTATTGGTCTATTAGAATGGTAGAAAGAGCTCACCTAACTATATGCTAAGCATACTAAATAATTATAGAGGAACTATAGGACTTAGGAATAGCTAAGGAATTAGCCCTATAAATAGCAGTAAAAGCCGCTAATGACATAGCTGGCCCAGACGGCTTAGTCCTAACACTACTTATCTTTAATGCCTATCCTTAAATAAGCAAACTTAACCCACTAGCACCCTCTATTACACAGCGAGCAGCAGCTATAAAGAAGGCAATGGAGGAGGTTGTAAGGATTAGGGCAAAGAAGCAAGTTAATAATGCACTAAACTAACAAAACGGCCTATCTGTCACCACAATCCACAACCTCCCCCTTAACTTAGAAGTACTTATATGGCGTAAAGGCAATACCGGACAGAGCGGTAGATGGACTAGCCTATTTAAGTTGCTTGGAATTGACAGAGAGACATATAGGATATAGCTCCCTAGTGGACCTACCGATTTCAGGACCATAGTAGTAAAGCTATACCTACAACCTAAACTAAAGGAAGAACCGACTGAGGAACCGACTGAGGAACCAACTAAGGAACCGGCAGCTAGTGCACCCCCTTAAAGATTAAAACGGACACAACGATTGCCGACAAAGTCCCAGCAAAACATCACAGATGTATTAATATTTATTAATAACAGCCTAACAAAATCTAATACTACAACCTTTAAGTGTACCTCGTCGTTATTTATAGAATCTTAATGCAAGGAGATAAACGGCTTACTTAAGAAAGGAGTCTTTGAGTTTATTAATATAGTAGATATCCCGGAAGGAGTTAGAATCTTTAACTCCCAATTTATTAACAAGATTAAGAATGCTGGAACAGACAAGGCCTTTAAGAAGTCTAGACTGGTTATATAAGCCTATAACAACTATAGCAAAGATCTGGTCCTAATATAGTCACTAACCATTTAACATATTAGCCAGAGAATCATCCTAGCACTTATGGCAACCCTATAGGGAAATAAAAAAAGACCAGCTTCTCTATACCTGCGTGACATTTTACATGCTTATATATAATCTAGTACCCATCTAAATAGAGACTTCTTTATACGCCCGCCACTAGAACTTGGACTAAAGAATAGATCAATCCTAAGAGTTATTAAACCACTATACGGTGTCCCGGAAGCTGGTAACTATTAGTTTAATATATACCACCGTCACTACCTTAATAAGCTACGGATAAACCAGTCAATATACAACCCCTGCTTATTATATACGACCAACAACAGCTTTGGAATTATAGGATTGTAGACTAATAATATACTGTTCCTTGCTAATAAAACCTTTATAGAGGCTAAAGAAGTTAGGCTTTAGGAGGTAAACTTCCTAGCAAAAGAAAAAGAGAAGCTTATACTAAATATCCTAATTAAGTTTAATGGAGGCTATATTAGGCAAGAAAAGGACTTAATAGCCCTTACCTAGGAACGTCAATGCCAGAACCTAAAATTGGTTACTATAAAGGTTACAGACCTAACTAGCTCCAGAGGGGAAGTCCATAAGGCAGTTACACTAAAGGACTAGTACGTTGCTTAGAGAGTAAGAGGAGCCTATATTGCCACAGTCTGCTAACCAGAAGCTGCCTTTAACCTCTTATTTGCAGCACAAGTTATTAATCTAAAGGAGGAGTATATAAAGCAGCTTAATAAGCGGCTATAGTGGCAGATCGATAATCCCTTAAGAGGGCTCTGTTTTGTACAACTTAATACCAGCAAAGACTCCCTTAGATTAATAATCTTTACAGACTTATCTTTCGCGAATAACCATAACCTCTTATCCTAAATCGGCTTTGTTATTACGCTTATAGATAAAGATAATAAGGCTAATATCCTCTACTGGTTATCTATTAAATATAAGCAAGTTACACGAAGTGTCTTAGTATCTAAGTTATATGGAATGGCCCACAGATTTAACACCAGAGCTGTAATTAAAGCAACCATCAAGAAAATCCTATAACTCAAACAACTACCGGTTATCCTTTGCACTAACTCAAAATCTCTATATAACTGCTTAGTTAAGCTCGGGATAATATAAGAGAAACGACTCATAGTTAACCTAATGTGTCTATAATAATTATATAAAAGAAGAGAGATAGCAGAGATCAAGTAGATTAACGGAAATAGTAACCCTACCAACACTATAACAAAATTAAAGCCCTGCCAGGCGTTAAAGGACCTAATTAATACAAATACAATTAAGCTATAGGTTACTAAGTGGGTAGAGAGAGGAGAAGACACAAAGGTAGGAATAGAGAGCATAAAGGTGCAAGGATAGTTGCTAAGGCGCTAGTAGTAAGCAAGCTAATAGCGATTTTCTATCCCCGGGATAGAAAATCGTAATTAGTCACTTCAACGACATAGCAGAATTTGGCAGTACTTAATGGAAAGCAGTGGAATTTAATAGGTGGAAAGTAGTATAATTCGACAGGTGAAAAGTAGTGGAATTTGGCAGGCGGCGTGCTTAAGCACCGTTAAAAACTAAATACTCCTAGTGTCTAATCAAGGTTACGTCCTTGCAGTCATGTAACCGCAAATTGCCATCACGTGACGGCAATCTAGGGCAATTTGCGGCAACTTGTCCACGAACGCGAGTCAAAAGGGGTTGGTTACATGAGCTAAGCGAGCTCAGGAAATCCACCAAATTCTACCTGTAGAATAGGAGAATCAATAAGCATCAATCAAAATCAGTTACCACCCCTACACTATTGCAATAGCAATACGTATTACCGGAAGTGATACCGACACTTACCAACCATAAACCTTACCCTACTTACGATACCACCTATAAACCCTATCCTACCTATAATACTACATATATAACCCATCTTATTAACACAACCCACCTTATTAGTATAAACTACCTTGTTAGCATAATAAAACCAACCTTATATTAATCTGCTGATAATAATAGGACTATCTAAACAGAGTTAAAGCTAGGGCTTTGGCAAGGAGTTAATAAACCTCGCGAAGATATATATAGAAGACAATAAGTACAGTAAAGAAGATAACAATTTCAACTTTAAACTTACCATCTTTTATAACCTCTGTAGTAGAGCAAATATACCCTAAAAAGCTAAAGTTAAAGCCTACCCTATAATGTTACGCGGCCTAGCACTTAACTACTACTATACTAACCTTAAAAACGTTAGTCTAGCCCTTTTACTTAACTAAATTTATAACGCTATACACAATTACTTTAAGGGACCTAAGTATAGACGCAGTATACTAGGGTAGTGGAACTTAATAACCCTAAGGTCTATAATAAGTAAGAGTGAGAACACCGGCAAATTAACCCTAGATTGCCTATAGTTACTTATTAAAGAGCTAAGACACCTCTAGTATAGTCTTAACCCAGATTTACGCATAGATAAGTTCCTTTATAATAAGCTTATTAACGCCTACTAGGAGTTACTAGCGTGCTAATATACCTACTTTAAACCTTCTAATAGCCTAACCGGCCTAATTAATAACTTATAATCCTTTATTATAATATTTAAAAAGTTAAATAGTAAGAACCCCTAAGCCTTCTCTACTAACCACCGCTACTATAAACAACACCCCTAATTACCTTATAGAACACAATTATTCTTATCCAGCTAATATGCATTATTAAAGAAGCGTTGCTTTGTCTGCTATAAGAAAGGTTACTAGTTATCTAAATACTTAAGAAAAGAACGCAATAAATTAAGGAAGAAGTTTAAGAATAGACTTAACTGCCGCTTTAATAGGCACGCTAAGTAATATATTACTAAGTATAAGGGAACAGATTATAATAATAAACTTAACTTAAAATCTACTAATAACGTAATAGAAGCCCTTATAATTAATACTAAGTTATTACTATTTCTAACTTAGGAACAGACTAAATTATTCCTTACCTTTTTCGGAACAATATAGCACAAAGAAGCTATTAATACTATAACTAACTTAGCAGACCAATCCTTTACCTATATAATTACCAGCACTAACCCAACTACTTACTATAATGACTTAAACCCATTTGCCTATGTTGCTACTAGCTAATATACCTCCAATAAGTTCTATAGAGTAATAATTAATACTAGAGCTTTAAAGAAATTAATAGTAGGTTATAGACAATACCTTATATATAGGAAGACCTATAACACCGTTATTAACACCTTAAAGGCCGGCACTATTAACATCTAGTTTAGTATCGGCTCTACCTCTTCTATTAGCTCCGTTATAGTTAATACACAAGTTAGCAATGTTAAATTTTATATTATAAAAGCTAACACACCTTTCTTACTATGTCTTATAGATATAGATATACTAAAGGTTTATTATAATAACTTTAAGAATATCCTAGTTACCCTAACAAAATTAGTACTAATAGTTTGCTAATTTAGCCACCCCTTCTTGCTATAAGAAGAGTTACTATAGTTATTTATAACCCACTTATTTAATTAAAACCCTTACTACCTAACCACTACTAAACTCCGCCAACTCTACTGCCGCTTTAGATATCTATTAGCAGATAAGCTATATAAGGTATTAGAACGCTCTGGCTATAATAATATTAATAAGCAGGTTATTAACTATCTTACTAAGTACTGTTTCTACTACTAGAAACACAGCAAATCCCCTAAATAGTTTAAGTTTACACTATAAGAAGACCAAGATTCTGACTTTAACTATTCCATCTTTATTAATATTATATATATTAACCAAAACCCTATCCTCCATATTATTAATAAAGCTACCAGATTTTAAGCCGCGAGATAGCTATATAATATCTCCGCAAAGCATACCTAGGATATCCTATAACTCTGCTAGATTAATACCTATATTGGACTACCTAACTATATTACCCACAATACTGGGAAGAACTTTATAAGTAAGGAGTTTTAATAGTATACTATAGTAATGGCTATATTAACCAAGAGCGTCCTAGTAAAAGCTTACTGGTCTATTAGAATGGTAAAAAGAGCTTATTTAATACTATGCTGAGTATATTATAGTAATGGCTATATTAACCAAGAGCGTCCTAGTAAAAGCTTACTGATCTATTAGAATGGTAAAAAGAGCTTATTTAATACTATGTTGAGTATACTATATAATTATAGAGGAGCTATAGGACTTAGGAATAACTAAAGAATTGGCTTTATAAATAGCGGTAAAGGCCGCTAATAACACAGCTGGCCTAAATAGCTTAGTCCCAACACTTCTTATCTTTAGTGCCTATCCTTAAATAAGCAAACTCGACTTACTAGCACCTTCTATTATATAGCAAGCGGCAGCTATAAAGAAGGCAATAGAGGAGACCGTAAGGATTAGGGTAAAGAAGTAAGTTAATAATATACTAAACCAACGAAATGGTTTATCTGTCACTACAATGCATAATCTCCCCCTTAACTTAGATATACTTATATAGCGTAAAGGCAATACTAAACAGAGCAGTAGATGGACTAGCCTATTTAAGTTACTTAAAATCAATAGAGAGATATATAAGGTATAGCTCCCTAATGGACCTACTAATTTTAGGACTATAGTAGTAAAGCTATACCTATAACCTAAACTAGAAGAACCTAATAAGAAACTAGAGAAAGAACTAACTAAGGAACTAACTAAGGAATTGACTAAGGAACTAACTAAGGAACTAACTAAGGAACTAACTAAGAAACTGACTAAGAAACCAACTAAGGAACTAGCAGCTAGTGCACCCCCCTAAAGATTAAAATAGATATAATGATTACCAACAAAGTCCTAGCAAAACATTATAGATATATTAATATTTATTAACAATAGCCTAACAAAACCTAATACTATAACCTTTAAGTATACCTTACTGTTATTTATAGAGTCTTAACGTAAAAAGATAAACAGTTTACTTAAGAAAGGTGTTTTTAAGTTTATTAATATAGTAGACATCCTAAAAGGAGTTAGAATCTTTAACTCCTAATTTATTAATAAAAATAAAAATACTAAAACAGATAAGGCCTTTAAGAAGTCTAGACTAGTTATATAAGCCTATAATAACTATAGTAAAGATCTGGTCTTAATATAGTTACTAACTATTTAATGTGTTAGCTAGAGAATTATCCTAGTACTTATAGCAACCCTATAGGGAAATAAAAGAAGACTAGCTTCTTTATACCTATATAATATCTTATAAGCTTATATATAGTCTAGTACCTACCTAAATAGAGACTTTTTTATACACCTACTACTAGAACTTAAACTAAAGGACGGATTAATTTTAAGAGTTATTAAACTACTATATAGTGTCCCAAAAGCTAGTAACCACTAGTTTAATATATACTACCACTACCACCTTAATAAGCTATAGATAAACCAGTTAATATATAACCCCTGCTTATTATATATAGACAGTAACGGCTTTAAAATTATAGGACTGCAGACTAATAATATACTATTCCTTACTAATAAAACCTTTGCGGAGGCTAAAGAAGCTAGGCTTTAGAAGGCAAAGTTCCTAATAAAAGAGAGAAAGAAGCTTATGTTAAATACCCTAATTAAGTTTAATAGAGGCTATATTAGGCAAGAAAAGGACTTAATAGCTCTTACCTAAGAACGTTAATACTAGAACCTAAAGTTGGTCACTATAAAGGCTATAGACCTAACTAGCTCTAAAGGGGAAGTCTATAAGGCAGTCACACTAAAGGACTAGTACATTACTTAGAGAGTAAGAGGAGCCTATATTGCTACAGTCTATTAACCAAAAGCTGCCTTTAACCTCTCCTTTATAGCACAAGTTGTTAACCTAAAAAAAGAATATACGAAGCAGCTTAATAAGCAGTTGTAATGGTAAATTAATAACCCCTCTTAAAGACTTCGCTTTGTATAACTTAATACAAGCACTCTTAAACTAATGATATTTATAAATTTATTCTTTCCCAATAACTACAACCTCTCTTCTTAGATTAGCTTTATTATTATACTTATAGATAAAGATAATAAGGCTAATATCCTCTACTAGTTATCTATTAAATACAAGCGGGTTATATAAAGTGTCTTAGCATTTAAATTATATAGAATGGCTTATAGATTTAACACTAAAGCTATAATTAAAGCAACTATTAAGAAAATCCTACAACTTAAACAACTACCGGTTATCCTTTATACTAATTTAAAATCTCTATAAAACTACTTAGTTAAACTTAGGACAACATAAGAGAAACGACTTATAGTTAACCTAATATATCTACGGCAATTATATAAAAGAAGAGAGATAGTAAAGATTAAAAAGATTAACGGAGGCAGTAATCCTATAGACGCTATAATAAAATCTAAACCTTATTAGACGTTAAAGGACCTAATTAATATAAATATAATTAAGCTATAGGTTACCAAGTAGGTAGAGAAAGATAAAGATGGAAAAGTAGGAATAGAGAGTATAAAGATATTAAGCCAGTAGCTAAGGCGCTAGTGGTAAGCGAGCTAATAGCAATTCTCTATGCCGGGCATAGAAAATTATAATTAGTCACTTTAGCAACATAGCAGAATTTGGCAGAATTTAGTGGAATATAGCAAAATTTGGCAGAACTTAATAGAATTTGGTAGAATATGGTAGAATTTAGCAGAATTTAGTAAGTGGTGCGCTTAAGCACCATTACAAAACTAAATGCCCCCAGTGTCTAAACAAGGTTTCGCAATGTAGTTATACGCGATCACGTGAGCTAAGCGAGCTTAGGAAATCCACCAAGTTCCACCTATAGAATAGGAGAATCAATCAAGTATTAATTAAATCAGTTACCACCCTAATACTATTGCAATAGCAGTACGTATCATCGGAAGTGATACCAATACTTAGTAATATACTTAAGCCTTATTGCTTATAAATGCGGTCTAATATTATTATAGCCTTATAGTGTACGCGAAGCTAAAACCGCAACGGCTTCATTAAATGTAGAAAATAACCCTTCCTAATAAGGAAATTGTATACTGGTTCGGACTTAACTGGATATCGCGCAATTTAATTTAGTTTGCTGCCTTTTAAATAGAGCGACGTCCTACCCAAAATTTTAATTCTAGCTTCTAACTTTAGCGCTATTAAAAGGCGCAATCTCTTACTTTAGGAGCTGTTTTGTATATATATAATAATATATAGAGAGGATTTGCTATATAGCTAGGTTAATATTACTGCCATTATAGCAAGCAATTAATTTTTTGGGCATCTTTTATATAGGAAAACTCTATATTAAAGTTAGAGTTATATAACCTTTTCTAGGAACTGTCACAGCGACGGGGCAATCGAGGCATAAGCGCCGTAAAGAACGTATGCAAGCCTGTACAATTGGAATGTCTATGGACTCGGATATCAAGATGAGGAGCAGAAGAAGGTCGTGGAAAGGACACGTCTATATACATGGAGCCAAGACGTAAGCGAACCCCCCTGACTAGGCCCTATCCAGGTTACATGCGTCAGTGCCGTAACAGGAACCACCGGAGCGACAACAAGGTTTAATCCACGCTATAGTAAGCTATCCTTATATAACGTTTAGGTGCCGTTATAGTAACTAATATTAACAGATTTTCCGCTTTAGATTAATAGAATTAGACCTTACTATTGTTAATAATAGGGGTAATTAATCGTGTTCCCTCTATTGACTTTTAAGCTTAACGCGAGCATTACAACACCAAACCCCTATCACTAGATTGTAGCGTAGAGCTCCTAGATCCTCTTACCGTTACGCAAAAATGTATATAAATCTATCCAAATAGTTAAATCCAATCAAACCGTTTACTAGTTTAATTAACCAAACAAAATAAACAAGCTTAAAGCCTTAAAATATCCAATCAACCAAACCGAAGGTCTATGGTTTAAATTGTTTGTTTATCAGCAAGTCCATCTACCCTATTTCGGAAAGGATCCAACTAAGGGCAAGACGGCTTTATCTAAATCCATTCGAACTCTTAAGGTGTTATATACTTCACTTATTTTATATTACCTTATAATAAAAGCATTTATCTTAAAGTTTTTCCTTATATATGCTAGAAATTTAGCAAGGTGTAAGAACATTACTAGAGAGCTTTATTATAACCAACCTCAACCTAGACCTAAACACCTTTGTTATCCCTTAACCCGCTGATTTGGGCCTTACGTTATCGATAAGACTTTAGCCAATAAGGAGCCCTAGATTGACGAACTTTTAGTGTTCCATGCACACGGACCATTATCTTATCGATAAGGCAGGACGCCAGCGGGTTAAGGGATATACTTTGAATCAATTTTCTCTCCAAATCTTTACAGAGCGCGATTGTATATCTCCTCTCTCTTAGCTATCTTGTCCTTAATTCACTTGGAGAAAGCCTAAGTTTATGTAGGAACCAAGTGTTTGGTTGCATGTATACAACCCCCTCCATAAACGGGTTTGTAGCGCGCGCCACCGCACTGAAAATATTTGTATGGAAAAACGTTGATTTGTATAGAAGCGCACTGACAGGCGCTACAAAGCCGCACATGGGAGGAGGCTGTGCGTGGGGAGAGCTCCAAGAGCCAAGACATCTCTCTGCTGAGGGAATGTGTCGCCCCACCAAGACAAGCACAGCCGCTGTTTTGCCTTCCTTCACGCCCTATCCACCACCACAGAGAACTGCACACTCTGAGTTGTCCACAAACTCACTATTCACAAAACTTAGCGAAAGCTGCACCGGACCGACTTGCGCTAAATGACGATGGATCCGATGTGGGCTGCGCTATCCCTCTGTATTTTTGTTGCGTCAGCAGCCTTGCTCCACAATCAGAGGGTGAAGAGGATCCCGTACCGCTATTCTTCGCTTCCACCAGGCCACAACGGCATTCGCTTGCTTCGCCTAATGCCAAATAAAGACAAGACCGCCCCTATCAAATGCCAACTCTTCAACTACTCTCTACAGTCGGACCAGAGGACTCACCTATATGAAGCTTTATCTTACGTATGGGGCAATCCAAACAAGACAGTTCCTATTTTCATAAGCGGTCATCGCTTCTATATTACAGAAAACCTTCACACGGCTCTTTTGCATCTTCGAGATTGCTCTATCGAACGAATCATCTGGGTAGACGCTATTTGTATCAATCAAGCCGACGATAAAGAGAAAGAACACCAGATTCAGTCCATAGCAAAGATCTATAGTCAAGCAAACCGTGTAATCGTTTGGCTCGGAGAGGCAGCAGACGATAGTGATCAAGCGTTCCAAGACATACGTGTTGCCGCACGAGATAACCATACATATTCATCGGACAACAAAAAGAGCCAGGAAGCAATTCTGAAGTTGCTTGGGCGACCATGGTTTCAGCGCATCTGGGTAAGGAAATCAGGCACTCGAAATTACCCGCAGAAATTACTAAAAGGTCGATCTAGGTACTTCAGGAGGTTGCCGCAGCTCGACATGTCCTAATTATATGTGGTTCTATGGTTATTGATGGATATGCTTTCTGCTTAGGTCTGGATTTATTAAAGGATTTCTACGAGGCTCGTCTAGACTTGCAGGGTTTGATAGGTTCGGTAACCTACCTAATAAGAGGTGCGATCTTCCGGCCTAATTACGCAACAAGTATGCCCGGTAGGTCCTCTCTAGATATTTGCCCACTAGGTGAGCTGATAGACATGTATCATACCCATAAGGCTACTAAGCCCCACGATAAGGTGTATGCTTTGCTTGGCATGAGCTCTGATGATCTTAGCAAAACTGGCCTTTTGCCTAACTATGGGCTTCCATGGAAAGAACTCTTGCAGCGACTTGCCAAGTTCCTTCTCTACGAGAAGGTATCGGTGGAGACTTGGGGCGATAAGGAGATGGCAGTAATTAAGAGCAAGGGCTGTGTCCTTGGCAAGGTCTCAGTAAAGAGCGATTCTGCTTGGGATAACAGACAGAAAGTAGATATCATTTTCAAGAACACATCGGGGCAACTGGAATATATAGGAGAATGGAGCGCTCACTGGACTCTCCAGAACTCAGCAAAACCCATCCAGGATGGCGACCTTATCTGCCTCCTTCAAGGAGCTTCAAAACCTACGATCATCAGATCATATAAGGACTATTTTGCTATCATTCTAATCGCAGTAACTCCAGAGAATATACAAACCGGGGTTGGGGATATTGGGTGGCTAGAACTTCTACAGTCGATAAAACTCTTCACCCGTGACTTCCTCCTGGTCTGGGACTGGGAAAGCCCCGCGGGGGAGTTGGAATACCAAGGAATATACAAAAGATCGATAGAAACATACAGCCAAGTGCCAGAGTACTTAAAGACAGAGTCAGAAAGATATTTAGACGAAGCGACCAGAACATGGGACGTTGGACTAATATTAGGGGACTCGGGAGAGGATGAAAAGGCAGAAGAGAGGCTTCGAGAAGCAATAAAGGGCTATGAGATAGCGTTTAGAGAAGAGCATTCGCACATGCTAAAATGCCAATATGGTCTAACACCGCTATCATGGGCTGCAGGGAACGGGTATGATGCGATAGTAGACTTCCTACTTACGAGAGATGGTGTCAATCCGGACTTAGAGGATAGTCAATACGGACGGACGCCACTATCATGGGCGGTAGGGAACGGGCATGAGACGATAGTCAAGATGCTACTAGACACAGGCAAGGTCGACGTCGACGTGAAGGATAGTCAGAACGGACGGACGCCGCTATCATGGGCGGCAGGGAACGGCCATGAGGCGATAGTCAAGCTGCTACTAGAGACAGGCAAGGTCGACGTCGACGTGAAGGATAGTCAGAATAGACGGACGCCGCTATCATGGGCGGCAGGGAACGGGCATGAGACGATAGTCAAGCTGCTACTAGAGACAGGCAAGGTCGACGTCGACGTGAAGGATAGTCGGAACAGACGGACGCCGCTATCGTGGGCGGCGAGGGACGGCCATGAGGCGATAGTCAAGCTGCTACTAGACACAGGCAAGGCCGACGTCGACGTGAAGGATAGTCTATACGAACAGACGCCGCTATCATTGGCGGCGGAGAATGGGCACGAGGCCGTCGTTAAGCTACTGCTAGAGGCTGGCAAGGCCGACGTCAACACCAAATCGAATGAAAGTCATTTAAGATGGACACCATCAGACTTCGCAACATTGAACGGGCACGAGGCGGTAGTCAAGCTGCTGCAGTCGTACGTTACCACTCGTTCTAAGGGGACGATCGCTCGGGTGTCGAGCGATCGATTGAGGGGGAAGCCTTCGCAGAGGCTCCCTATCCACATCCTCACCTCACATCAGGGATGCACATAATCATTTGATTAGTTACATAAGTTATGATTATTATATAATATAACTAATCATAATCACAATCAACCCTTGTGATTATAATAATCAATATAATCACCCGCGGTAAGAACGCGTAGGAATAGAATGTAGTGATAAAGCTTTGGTGTTGAGAAAGTTGCGTCTTGATTTTCCTCAATGATGATCGGCGCTTACTAAAAAGCGCCAAGCCTATGTTTTTACATACAAAAAAGGTCCGTGCAGGCTTTATTTGAAAAAGTTAATTTATACACACGCTAACTCGTCATAGTATATCTTATCTATAGTTCTTTTTAATCAATATCTAGCTATATTTACACCTACTTACCTAATTAGGAAATTTATAACTAATATAATCAATATAATCAATCAGAATCAGGTGGGGCGATTTTATAATAATCAAAATCTATAGGCCGATTACGATTACGTTGATTATGTGCATCCCTGCCTCACATAATCTAACTAATTTTTGTGGAAAAAAAAAATAATATAAATAGCCGCATTATGACATTAGAAAAATACATCGGATGTCTCTTATCGGTGGATCATTTAACCTTCCCAGTTTTACCAATTATCACGTCGACGCCTTGCAAGCTAGCTAACCCTACTTGAGGAAGTGACTCTATGAACGCGTGCGGCTCTGGGACCGGACTCGGAGTCACACTCCGCTTTCCTAAACGCAGGCTAAACAAACAATCAGCATCAGCCCAACCAGCCAGCCAGGCCCAGACAGACGAAAGATTTGAAAAGAAGCGCATAAAACTTACAGCTCAGCACTCTCAACTTCACCTCCCCCCTCCCCCTTCTCTGCCTTCGCCAAGAGCCCCCTAACCACCCCGCACCCCCTCAGCCCCTCCCGCAACTGTCTCTCAATCTCACCAACCAGCCCCAGCACCGCCTCCACCCGCCCCGCAGCCACCCCGCCCTCCTCCTCAACCAGCCCCAGCGCTCCAGGCAGCGGCGAGCCCACGATCACCCGCGCCGCCCCGACCTCGATCGCCCGCGGGCTCTGCGCGTCCACGCTCTGCATCCGCGCAAACCTCGGGCAGTCGAAGCTTTGGGGCCAGGGCGACTCCGTGCTTTGCGCTGTTGGGGGCGCGGAGGTCGGGCCCTCGCGCTTGCGGTTGCGGGCGCGCGTGTAGGGGTGGCGGCGCCAGCGGGCGGCGTGCGGGGGCGGGATGCGGCTGGTGATGGGGCGGGCGCTGCTGGGGGCTGGGAGGAAGAAGGGCGCTTCTTGGGGCGGTTGGCTGTGGGATCGGCGGCGGAGGGTGTAGTGGAGGATTTTGTCGTGGGTGGAAGCTATGGTTGGGCTAGGGAGCGCTGCGGGGTGGGATGGAGGGGGCTGGTTTGGTGGCGGGTTGAAGTAGTTGATGTTTTGGAGGCGCGAAGGGAGGCTGGAGTCGTTCCTGCTGGCGCTGTGGTTGGAGGGTTGGTGGTGAAGTTGCGGAGTGCAGGGCTCGGAGCGGACGGGGGAGTCTTGGTAGAGAAACGGAGAGGCGAGATCGGCGAGTGTAGCTTGGGAACAGTTGGAGAGTGAGGGCGTTGAGATCCTGGTGGTTAGCGGGTTGCTCGTAGTGAACTGCAAAGGTTCTGGGGACAGGATGTTGAAGTTTTCGAGCGAGTTGTCGGGGTACTGAGGAAAGTCGGGATCGGCCAGACCGTTGAGCACATGGATTAAGGATTCGTCTTGCAGTATTTGTGGGAGCACAGGGTTGTGTGATGGGTCGTTCAACGCCCCGTAAGACGTTTCCATCTATGAGTGACGCCTTCAAGTGGAGGAGGACTAGATATGGACGCTGGTACGAGACTGGAGAAGCGGGAGTTGCACAGCATGATGGAGTGAGAGCGGACGGCTTCTAGAAGTATTCAAAACGTCGTCTTTGTTGTGTTTAATATGAGACGTCCGAGACCTGCAGACGACGCCAACGATCTTGGTTCATGAGGCGTTTAGGAACATGGTTGAGATGCGGGTGCTCTGGCAAGTTTGAAGTCTCCGAATTGCCTGTGAAAGTACCTACCTAGGTGAAGAAGTCCCTCACAGAGGAGCCTCGGAAAGCTCATGAGGATTCACGGTACCTAATGTAGAATAGCTAAAAGAATTAAAGTGCCCTAGCACTTCTCTTTCTGAGTTTTCTACTAGAAGCGTTAAGACTAGTGGTCGACCAAGATCGGCTTTGCATACCCTGTTTCAGTTGCCTACCACCCTATGACTCACAACCTGTTCCTGTTGCCTGCACCTACACCACGTATTTATAGTCTTATTTTCTTCATAGATCAATCTACACACGAGTCCGTTCTAGTACCACACGAGCAGCTGAGCGAAAACTGCTCCCCCTTAGAACATCTTAATGGAACCGGTTGCAATTTAAAGGTGACCCACATCCGCCCCTCACGCCCAGAGATCTCAATAATCGATATAATTATAATCAATACCTAGATTTCAATTAATAATAATAATAATAATTCTTTGATTAACGTCTGATACGGATCCTACTTGGCCCACGCAGACTACTCCGTCACAGGGGGAAAACTTGTAATTTACAGGAAGAAAACCCTGCCGTTGGGGGAGGAAAAACCCTATGAGCCACCTTAGTAGGATGAAAAACCCCGATTTGCCATATCCGTCCATAGCGGCGGCCCTTTGGGCCTACGGTTACGTCATGTCCTCCTTGGATGTTTGAACTCCTTGGGAACCACTGCTTCCTTCTCTGGCTTATCCAGAGCTAGGGTTCACTACGTCCTAGCTAGGCCTTGCCAATTGATTGCCGTGTGCTTGTAATTGTGATTATGTCCCATCTCTTAGCCATCCCCTATATGCTATCTCTTGTAGACTATTGCCATATACGCCCTACCTCCCCCCCCTAGAGCTATTGAAGGCGTAAGGGGGATTTATCTATAAACTATTATTATACTGAAAGGCGAGCGGGATGTGTGTGTGTGTCTGGGTATCTTTTGTGCCTAGGCCCTAGTTGCTAGGCCCTCGCCAAGGGTTACTACTCCTTGAGAGGAGACAGGGAAAACCGTACGGTGTTATCCAGGCTGCCAGGTAGTACTTAGTAGTTAATGGCGAGTGACCGTATGCTCCGCGGGCGATCGCCCTAGGGGTTGGGAGGGGGGGTATATTTATGCGATTGCTCGTTCGCTCGTCCGTTGATGTGAGGTTGTTAATGCTTTCCATTAAGGGTTAGGGGATGCTATCGAATGCTGTGCATCTATGTTGGATTATATAAGTGCTTATAGGGGACAGTAGAAGCTGTTATCGTAAAGGGGTACCAACAGTAGTGGATTTCGAGATCTTACTATCCCATGTGAAAACTTTTCACTACCGCCCCAATACTCACAACCACCACTAGGCCTACCAGCACGCTATGCGACGTCTCTGCGTTGGTTCTGGGTCTGAACTTCAAAGACCCAGGTTCTTAGCCGTCACCACGTATAGGTGCAGAGTCCGATTTCGACGGCCCCTAGATTTTAATTATCTAATAATTAAGGCCTTTGATTTCGATTATATTATATAGATTAAACTATTATATAATAATTACCTAATATATAAATGTGGGGGACTTTGTAGGCGGGGGGCTGTTACCAGGGTGGCTAGTTGCCCGACGTCTGGACTAATAAGGTGAGGACGGCCAGATTGGACGTATAATTGGAGCCGTCGGATTGGCCGGATTAATAAGGCTGGATTGCAAACGCCTACAGACGGCGGATAGGGGTATTAAGCTCGTTCTTGATGTGGTGTTAAGCTAATTTGGGTATAGCCAGTGAATGCACGGACCCTGCACGGACCCAAATAACGCGAAACGCGTCAACGTCGCCCCCCTACGCGTAAAATACGCGTACCTTAGGGCATTAAGAGCTCTATTAGTCCGATCCAGCCTAGATTAAGACGACTAACTCTATAGACAGACTGAATTGGACGCCTAATTTTAGGGCGATCAATCGGGCGTCGGCCAGCCTGCGGATTGGCCGCTTAATTAGCCACCCTGGCTGTTACGGAAGTGGGTATGAGCTGGAATACAATATACTGAACGGGGTAGTAATTGAAGAAGGCTACGTACGCGTAACTATGCGTGGTTAATACGAAGACATTGGATAAAGAAGAAGAGACTTTATGTGCTAGGTATGGGTATAAATAGGGGTTGTAGGGGAACGTGCGTAGGTGTCTCGGGACGAACGTAAGCACGGTCAAGAATGTTAAAACGCGCAGGGACGTAAGAATGGGTGAGTCCCGTGATAGGGGCTGTAAAGTGCGACTGTAGAAACAAGATAGATTGTAGAGGAGACAAATCCTTAAGGAGACTATATACTATGGGCACGTAACTAATGACCATCTAAGGGGTGTCTGAGGGTTGCCCTAAGGGCAACCCGAGGTAACCATAATAATGTCCCTTTTAATAAATAATAACTTAATAGAAGTACTTTAGTAAAAAAAAAAGCCTATCCTATGCGTGGTTAAGGCGCAATAAAAATATAGCCTGTGCGCGAACACTAAAATATTAGCAGTGCTGGCACTAATAAAATATTATCCAATACAAACCAATAAAATATCGATATTGCCAATATTGCCAATATTCGGATAATATTACAATATTGCTTGGCATACTAAAATTTTATATTATACCTAAAGGTTATCTTCTATCTATATAATATTATATAATATATCTTCTAAAACTTAAATTATCTCTTATTTTTAATACTATTAGTAAGGGGGGGAGGTAGGCAGCTAAGGTTTTAGGCCTTTTTTAGGGGCATTTAGCGGGTCCGGAGGCATAGACCGCCTAAAATCTCGTTACTTAGGTAATAGAGCCCCTATAAGGTCGCCTGTTACGGGACTTACTCGTTCTCACGTCCCTACGCGTTTTGACGTTCTTAACCTGTGCTTACGTTTGTCCCATAACACCTACGCACGTTCCCTTACAACCCCTATTTATACCTTATACCTAGCATATAAAGACTCTTCTTCTTTATCTAATGTCTTTGTATTAACCACGTATAGTTACGTGTACGTAGCCTTCTCAATTACTACCTCGTTTAGTATATTATATCCCAGTTCATGCCTACTCCGTGATATCGCTAAAGTTATAGGGGATCTATCGCCTAAGTAATGAGATTTTAGGTGGTCTATGCCCCTAAACCCGCTAAAGGCCCCCTAAAGAAGTCTAAAACCTTGGCGATTTATATATAGGGTATGTATGTTCGTAGCTAGATACCTTCTTTTCCTTAAGGATTTATCTATTCTTATAATATACCCCATTATTCTATTAATTAAACTCCCTATCTATATCTTACCTTGTAAAAAAGCTTTTTTATAAAGTAGTAAGGCTCTTTTATGATATAAGGCTGCGTAAAGCTAGTTATTTTTATTTTTTACCTAATATTAGCAATATTATATTGCCGATATATTTCCAATAACCGGAAGCAGTGGTTCCCAAGGAGTTCAAAACATCCAAGGAGGAGGACGTAGCTGTAGGCCCGCAGGGCCGCGGCTACGTGCAGGCATGGCAATTCGGGGTTTTTCATCCTACTGAGGTGGCTCATAGG